>Ga0194128_10002173_pt1 | contig 32241 bp, 24 predicted proteins | sample TA2KigCa65mmetaG_FD_148650 | JGI IMG/M metagenome (GOLD analysis project Ga0194128, IMG submission 148650) | Freshwater microbial communities from Lake Tanganyika, Tanzania - TA2015037 Kigoma Deep Cast 65m | ecosystem: Environmental > Aquatic > Freshwater > Lake | place: Tanzania: Lake...
CGGGCCGGACGGTGTGTCTGCTCGTCAATTTCCAGAAATCCAAGGTCGAGTGGAAGCGAATCGTCAACGGATTTCAGAGTGCAGAGCCACCTGCGACGCCGGCTTCGGGCCGACTAGCACTAGCCAACCTTGCCCTGTCCAGCTATTTTCCGGACACTACACTAGAGCCAAGCCGTGAAAGCATGAGTTCGCGTGCAGGACCTTACGCCTTCGTCGCTTTCTTAACCTCCAGCCCTCGGATGAGTTGCTCGGCCTTGCGGCGCTGCACGGTGGCTTCGTCCTGCTTACCGAGTGCGTCATAGGCGCGGGCCAGCAGCGCGTGCGCGTCACGCCGGCCCCAGGCGTATTCGCAGAACTCGGCCAGTTGCAGCGCGGCTTCTGCGTCATCGCGCGCGGCCCTGGCGTTCGATTCGGCTTCCAGCCGGTATCCGGCGCGGAGGTTGAGCGCGTCGGTCATCACCACCCGGTAGTTGCGCGGCCGGGCCAGTTGCAGCGCGCGCTCGCAGGCGGCGAAGGCCGCGGGCCGGTTCTTGAGCATGAGGTGGCACTCCGCTTCCCTCACCAGCGCGCGGGCGAGTTCGTGGATCATGTGGCCGGTGGTGAAGGTCTCCTTAGCGCGGCCGAGATGTTCGAGCGCCGGTTCCGGACGCCCCCTGGCATTCTCCACCCAGCCGAGCATCCAGTCGCAGCGGGCTACGTCGTTCTGCCACTGGTTTTCTTCGCAGATCTTTCGGTTCGCTTCCGTCAATCGCGCCGCTTCCTCGCTCGCGCCTATGCGCATCAGGTGCTCCGCCCACTGCACTCCATGAAGGCTGTATAAGTCGTCGCCGTCTGGGTCGATGCGATTCTCGATAGCATTCGCCGCCCGAAAGTGGCTCTCCGCCTCCGCCACCTCTCCCCGCAGCGAAGTGGCGTAGCCGAGATAGGCCAGGCTGTTACATTCCTCTCTCTCGCCCTTTACCTTCCGGGCCAGCTCCAGCGCTTCCTGGAAACTGCCGCATGCCTTCGGGAGCAGGCCAAGCCTGCTCTCCGTATCGCCAAGGTTTTGCAGGCCAATGGAGAGATTCCTTTCATCTTCCTCGCGCCTGTAGAGAGCAACGCTCTCCCGGTACCACACCAGCGCCGTCTCCGGCTCCCCGGCGTGATTCGCAAATAGCCCGACTTCGTTCAAATAGAAACCCAGGCCCCGGGTGCTGATCCGGCTTGCGAGCGATGACCGGCGGTCCGCGTCGCGAACAAAGTTCAGGGCTACTTCCATGCCCCAATGCGGCGCGGGTAGCGAGATAAAAACATACCCATTCCCCAGCCGCGACGTGTACAAGTCATCGGCAGCCTCCACCTCACCGGCATCCAGCAGCACTTCGATGGCGGCGGAGATTCGCCGGATCGTTTCCGGCGACCGGGACGAGGCCTCATCCGGCTGCCCGGCAATCAGACTGGCTGCCTCCTTGGCCTGATCCCCAAGCGCGCCGCGCCGGAAATGGTCGCGCAGGATCGGGTGGCAGGCATACTGCGTTTGCCCATCAGACCCCGTATCCCCGGTAAGCAGGTGATCGCCGTGCAAGGTTCCCAGCGCCGCGGACAGCGCCGCCTGATTCCGCCTGAGCAAGCTTTCCCACAACCGGCTGAGCGTGGCCGCGCTCACCGGCATCCGGAATAGCGACACCAATCCCAGCGCCAGCCGTTGCTCCTCCGGCAGTGTCTTTTCATAAAACCCCAGCAGACGTTTCATCTTGTCTTCGAGCTCGCCGTGGCCGATTTCGAACTGTCGAATACGCGTTGGGTCCCCGCGATCCTTCGGCGGAACCGATCGCGCGAAGATACGCAGCGCAAGCGGATGCCCTTCCAGTTGCTCCGAGATCCGCTTCCGGTCCTCCTCCTCCCCGCCCAGACCCATCTCCTTTAGCAGCGCCGCCCCTTCGCCTTTCGGCAAACCGGCCAGCGGAAGGGACCGCAGAGCGCCTCCGATATAGGGATTCAGATCGGGAAACGGAAACCGGCTGGTCAGCACCAGCAGGCTTTGGCTGTTGCCATTGCAATGAGCGTGCAGGAGATCTGCCACCTCAGGTGATAACAGTTCGCCGTAGGCTACCGTGCCCGGCATCTCCTGCAACACCTCCAGGCCATCCAGCGCCACCAGCATGCGCTGGGAACTCAGCCGTGCGGGCTGCAACTCTTTCAGGAACTTCCCCGGGTCGCGGTCCCGGTAGAAGCTCCAGAAGAGGATGCCGTCCCATAAGCCTTCCTGCTGCCGCTTCAGCCAGTGGCCCACGAGCGCGGTTTTGCCCAGCCCGCCGACGGCGGAGATCGCCACTACACGTACGCTTTCCTCGCGCACCCAACCGTCGAGCCTTGCCAGCAGATCGTCACGGCCGGTGAACCTTTCATCGTCGGTAGTCTCATGTACGAAGCGCCGCTCGGTGGCCCGCGCCGCCGGCTTTGGTTTGCTGATTGGGGCCGTAACCGCCGCCGCCCGGGGCAAGGAATTCAGCAGCTCGACCACAGATGAGTGATCTCCCTGCCGCACGCGGTAGAAAATCACCTCCGCGTTGAAGCGCTCGAGATACTCGATTCGCATCTCCGGGGAGTAATCTTCCTCCTCCAGCCCCAGGATCGCCACATGTCTCGGCGCGCCCGCACCTACCTGCTCCAGCACCTCATCGGCCACTTGCTCCAGCACCGGGTCCTCGAGACTGAAGCCGGCAAAGACGAGATGCTCGCGGTACCAAAGATCCTCGAACAGCCGCCGGTAGGGCGTGCGCTGGTAGGCGGCGCGGTAACTGTCGCGGTCCAGCACGATATCGCCCGGGTTCGAATAGTGCCCGTGCGCGTAGAGCAGCGGGCAGGCAGGATTCTCCGCAAACAGATCTCTGTTCAGCCAGAGCCGCACGGGCGTTTCCTGATTCCAGACCGTATAACCGGAATCGCGCAGCCCCGCATCGTGGCGGGCCTCCAGGATGCCCGGGTCGTAATTGGTGGTGATGATGGCTTTGAAGTTCACGCCCGCCAGCGCGGCGTGCGCCGGAGTAAATCGCTCCGGCTTTGGCTTGAAGGTCTCGTAGAGAAAAGTCTCGTAGCGGCTCTTGCCGAGTCTTCCAAGAATCTGCCCGGCCATCTGGAGCGGTTTCTTACCGGCGTTCTTGCGCCAGAAAGCCGCGTCCGCCTCCGTCGCCGCGCCCCATTTGAGAGCCTCCTGGATGAGGAACTCGATCAGTCCGCCCCAGAGCGGATAGAGCGGCGTCGACACGCCCGCGCCGGCGAACGCCATGGCCTGCTTGCTTTTCGTCAACTCGAGCAGCCGTTGATAGACGGCTTCGTTACCGGGAAACTCCTTCAGGGTGTCGCTGAGCATGGGAGGTTATTCCTTCCTCAAGTAAAAGCAGTCGTACTCGGTGATCCAGGTCTTGCCCGAGTCATAGGAGCGCTCCGAGTGCTGGCGGACTTTGTCCGGCCCCAGCTTGTGGAAACTGAGGCGGCGAAGGAAGGGTTTTCCTTCGCGGGTGAACGAGTCGCCGAAGAAGCGCATCACGCCGTTATTGTATTCGCCGTCGCGGAAGTCCTGAACGTCGCCGCGGTCGTCAACCCAGCTTTGTTGCCGCTTCTTCTTGTACGGGTTGAACGTGTTGAAGCTCTTGCCGGTCATGCCGCGGACGCTCGACCAGTTTTCAAAGATGACGCAGTCGCGCCACTCGACGATCCAGAAGTCGAACGGGCGGGATTCCGGGCGCGTGGCGCGGGGCTTGGCTTGTGTGTCCGGAGGCTGCTGGGCCAGGAGGGAGGCGGCGAGAAGGATGAGGAGTTGTTTCATAGCAGTAAAAGCTTTCGGATGGTGCGGTTGAGGTCCTGCGGGGTAACGGGGCTATCGGTGACTTCAGTGCCGGTCTTATCCGTGGCTCCAATGACGCGGCCGCCGGGGAGGCCCGCGCCGGCGAGAACCGCACTCCAGGCGCCTGGGTGATGGTCGCGGCCTCCGCAGGCGTTGATCCGCGGCGTGCGCCCGAACTCGCCGGTCGAGACGACAAGGGTCGTGTCGAGCAGGCCGCGGGCGGCAAGGTCCTCGACGATCGTCGTGAATGCCCTGTCCCACTCCGGCAGCAGTTCCTGTTTCAAGGTAGTGAAGCCGTTGCCGTGCGTGTCGTAGCGCAGCCAACCCTGCGAGAGGATGAGGAAGCGTGTTCCGGATTCGACCAGGCGGGCGGCGGCGGGCGCTCCCTGAGACAGTGGCATTTCCCGGTCGGTCGGGAGGCCGCCGAGAAGCAGTTCGCTGGCGCGCCCGTGCGTATCTTCGACGGAAGTGAGGGAGCGCAACAGGGTGAGCTTATGCATGATCCGCGCTGTGCGGGGGAGGTGCTCGCAGATATGCACGCCGGGAACGGAGGTGCGGCGGGGGTCGAATTCGCCGCGGATTTCCCGGGCGGCGCAGGGCTTCATGTCGAACGTGTCCAAGGGGGAACATCCGCCCGATTGCAGGATCAAGATGATCGAGATGTTTGTTTGGTTTTTGGCCGGAAGCAGGGCTAGCGAGCCGAGGCTGAGGAATTGGCGGCGGAGAAGGCCTTCCATCGTTGGTTCCGTTAGCGATTGTACCGGAAGCGGATATGCCCGCTGACAGGAGTATTTTCCCTTCTCGCTCTACTACCTCCATGGATGGGCCGGATTGATCAAATTCCACGTTCTTGGGTGAGAGTGGTTCTGGTGCTGTGCCTGGTGAGTTTCTGGCCAATAACCCGGCTCCACAACAGGTGAGGGGATCTATTCTCGCATGCGCTGCTGCTCAGCCTGTTCCCGCAGGTCGCGGCACAGTTGCACATGGCGTTTGGATCGACGTACTTACACGATCACGACTCCCTGGCGGCGCACATGCTCAAGTGCCTGGCTTACCTGATTTCGTTTATGGGGCTGTGCAAGGACTACGTAAAGGCGTTTCAGGAGGAAACGATCGCCGTAGAGCGGTGGAGGACGGCGGAGGCGGGCATGAGAGAGCGGTCGGTTCAGCTGGAAGCGGCCAATTCCGAGCTCGAGCGGCAGATCGCCGGGCCGCGTGCGGGAATCGGCCCCGCCGGAAGTGGTAGACGTCTTGCGGCTGATGAAGAGCCGCGTCGACTGGGTGGAATCGGAGCCGGGGCGGGGATCGCGGTTCCATGTCATTCTGCACGGGGTTTAGAGCCGGACACCGCTTTGTTATCATGAGTCCTTCTCATGAAAAGCTATTCGATTGCGGTCGTCGCAGGCGATGGAATTGGGAAAGAGGTGATTCCGCCGGCGCTGGAGGTATTGGAGGCCTGCGGGGAGCGGTTCGGGGTTTCCTTTCAATGGAAACACTTTGACTGGAGCGCCGATTACTACTTTCAGCATGGGCGCATGATGCCTGCCGGTGCGCTGGAGCAGTTGAAGCCGCATGACGCGATACTGCTGGGCGCCGTGGGGCATGTCGATTTGCCCGATAACGTGACGCTGAACGGGCTGCTGCTGCCGATCCGGCGCGGCTTTGATCAGTACGCCAATGTGCGGCCCGCGGTCTTGTTCGAAGGAGTGGATTCACCGCTCGCCGGCCGCAAGGCGGGCGAGATCGACATGGTGGTGGTCCGGGAGAACACGGAAGGTGAATATGCGCAGATCGGCGGGTTTCTGTATCAGCACATGCCCGAGGAGGTGGCGGTGCAGAGCTCGGTGTTCACGCGCAAGGGCTGTGAGCGCGTGATCCGCTACGCGTTTGAGTTGGCGCGGAAGCGGAACAAGAAGAGACGCGTGGCGTCGATCACCAAGTCCAATGCGCAAGGCTACAGCATGGTGCTCTGGGACCGCGCGTTTCAGGCCGTGGCGGAGGAGTTTCCCGATATTGAAACCGAGTCGCTGCTGGTGGACGCGGCGGCGATGAACTTTGTGAGGCGGCCGCAGAGTTTCGACGTGGTGGTGGCGTCGAATCTGTTCGGCGACATCCTGAGCGATCTCTCCGCGATCGTGACAGGGAGCATCGGGTTGGCGGCGAGCGCGAACCTGGATCCGGAAAAGCGCTTCCCGTCGATGTTCGAACCGGTGCACGGGACGGCGCCCGATATTTATGGGAAAGGGATCGCGAATCCGATGGCCGCCTTCTTCTCGGCGGCGATGATGCTCGATCACCTGGGGGAGACCGCGGCCGGAGCAAAGCTGCACGAGGCGATTGTGGGCACGCTGGCCTCGCGCAGTGCGCATCCGGGCGATCTCGGAGGCAACGCGACCACGCGCGAGGTGACCGAGGCGGTACGGAAGCGGCTCTAACCGGCGATAGCCTTCCAGGCTTGCTGCGCGGTGAGGCGTACGGTGCGGTTCGTGCTTTTCAGCTTGGGAACAATGGCGGCGGCAGCTTCGGGCGTACCGATCTTCGCCAGCCCGATAACGGCGGCGCATTGCACATGCTCTTCCGGGCGCTCGAGCGCGGTTCTGTAAATACGCAGCGCTTCCGGTGAGCCGGCCTGGGAATCGGCATAGCGCAGCAGGCTGTCGGTATGCTCCGTCTTTTCCCAGTCGGAAAGTTGTGCGGTGTCGGGGAAGCGCGGCTCAGCGGCCGGTTTGAGCCCGATGCGGGCGAAGGCTTTCATGGCCGCCAGGGCGACCTCCTTGTTGGGGGAGCGCATCGCCTCGGCGCAAAGCTCGACGGCTTCGGCGGCGCGGCGGTGGCCGAGCGCGGCCAGGATGCGCGGCTTGAACTCGTCCCGGACGTTGTTGTAGGCGGTGAGCATCGCCTGAATTGGGGCGCGGCCTGGAATCTGTTCCAGGCAATAAATCACCTCTTCGCGAAGTTCGGCGCTCGCGATCTGCGCCGCTATGGCCGGAACCGATTCTTCGCCGGCGATGCCCGAGAGCATGCGCAAGGCATGTACGCGCACCGGGAGTGCGTACCCGGCGCCCGCGATCTCCAGCAGGCCTTTGACGACCGCTGGCCGTTTGGCGGAGGCGGGGTCCTTGCCCACGGCGTGGGTCATCGTGGTGATCGCCTCCAGCGCCGCTTTCGCAACACCGGGGTTGGTTGAGGCGGCCAGTTTGCCAAGCTGCGCAATGGCCGTGGCGGATTCCTCGCCCGCACGGCGCCAGGCGTCGAACCGGACATTGGCATCGTCGCTTTGTATATCGGCCAGGAACTTTTTCTCGTCAGCCATGGTGGTCTCCTTACAGGTGCCAGGGTCCGCGGCCGGGGCGGCTCAGCAGGCGGTTCGCCTCCTCGTCGTTCCGGAAGCGCTCATTCACCGGGTCCCAATCGAGCCCCCGCTGCAACTGGAAGCCGATATTGCCGAGGATGCACAGCGACGCGACACGATGGGCCGCCTCCATGTGCATGATCGGTTTTTCGCGCGTGCGGATGCAGTCCTCAAAATTCTCGCTGTGGCCGGGGCTGCGGAAGATCTTGCCGCAGTCGCATTCCGCCGCGAAGTCCTTGGCCTTTTGGTCGGTGAAGGTGCGGTCGCCGTCGCCGAGGGTGACGGTGAGGTTTCCATTGTCGCCCCAGTAGACGGCGCCGTAGCGTGCGTCAAGCGTCGTGGAGGGCACGCCGGGCTGCGCCCACACAAGTGTCCAATCCGGGTTCTTGAACTCGTAGCTGACCTCCATGGTCACGGCCGAGTTGTACATGCCGTCTTTCGGCGGCTCACCGGTGGCGCGGATGCTGACCGGACCCTTGTGGTCGCAGTCCATGATCCAGTTGGCGATGCTCATGACGTGCGCGCCGCGGTCGCGGATCTGGCCGCCGCCGAAATCGATCATCCAGCGGAAGGCGCCATGCGTGCGTTTGGGATTGTACGGAATCCAGCGCGCCGGGCCGACCCACATTTCGTAGTCAAGCGAGGGAGGAGCTTCCGCATCCGGCGTCCAGTCTCCGTCGGGGCTGGCGTAGTGCCAGCAGGTCACCTTGCGCACCGTGCCCAGGCGTCCGGCGCGGATGTAGTTGCCGGCCTGCCATGCGCCGGGCTGCGAACGGCCCTGCGAGCCCACTTGTACTACCCGGCCGTAGCGTTCGGCGGCCTTCACCATCGCGCGGCCTTCTTCAATGGTGTTGCATGCCGGCTTTTCGACATAGACATCCTTGCCGGCCTGGCAAGCCATGATCGTTTGCAGCGCATGCCAGTGATCGGGCGAAGCGATATAGACGGCGTCCACTTCCTTGTCTTCGAGCAGCCTGCGGAAGTCCTTATAGAGCCGGGGACGGCCGCCAACGAGCGTGGCGGCCTGATCCAGCCGGCCCGAGTCGACGTCGCATAGCGCCATGGAGCGCGCCGGGCGCATGATGCGTGAGCCGTCGCCGCCAAGATTGGTGTGTGCCGTGATGCGCTTGGTCATGTCGGCTTCCGGACGTAGGAAGCGCCGGCCGCGTCCGCCGATGCCGATGTGGCCGATGTTCAGGACATCGCTCGGCGGCGGCTCGCCCTGCAGGCCGAGTGCGCGGGCCGGGACGATGTCGAACAGGTAGGCGCCTGCCGACGCCGCCGTGGCGGTGTTCTTGACGAATCTCCGGCGGGTATGTTTCATAGAGTCCATTCTCCTCGATAGGGGGGATCAATGAGCTTGTTGGCCGCGTCGTGATTGCTGATCCGCATGGAGGCGGAATCCCATTCCATCCGCTCTCCCGGACGGCGCTGGGCAAGACAGCCGGGCAGGAACCCTTCGGTCACGGGAGCCTGCGAGGCAAAGCCGGCCACAAGCGCTCCTTTGTCGCCAACGTACATGATACCTTCCCCGCGGTGCCGGAACAGGGCGCGGCTTTGCGCATTCAGCCCGCGGGGCTGAGCGCGAGCAGATCCATGGTGACTACCATGCCCTGCCGCCCCATGCCGATTCGTAAAGGCCGCGGCGGCGGAGAACTCACGACGCGTGAGCATGGCGTTCTAGCTCTTCTTCAGGACCACACGGTCGACGATGGCCTTGGCTTCGAGCACGGTTTGCACTTCGAGCGCGAACTGCTGGTCGGCTGAAAGTGCCTGCCCTTGAGCACGGCGCGGGGTGACCTCAAGTCCCCACCAGCCCTGGTAACCGCCTTCGAGCGCGGTGCGGACCAGTTTTTCGGCGTCGAACTCCGGATCCAATCCGGCGCCCCAGGTGCCTTTCACCGAAAGGCCCTTGGCGTGCCCGAGCGTCTTGCGGACGGCCGCGTAACGATCATCACCCTTGTTCCAGTTGCCGAGATCGCAAAGAAGCCCGAACTTCCGGTGGTTCACTTTTTTGACGAGAGCGACGAGGATCTCGGGGTCGGAAGAGGCGCGGCCGTGGTTTTCGACGATGATGTCCAGACCGGAGCCCTTGGCGTAATCGAGCATCATGTGCAGGGTCTCCGCCGCGCGGCTGACGAGGTCCTTGTCCTGCTTCCAGTCCTCGCCGCCGCCGTAGACGTTGCAGCGGACCGAATTGCAGCCGAGGTAATGGGCGATATCGATCCACTTGCGGTGGTTGACGGCGGCCTGCACGCGCTCTGCCTTCTCATACCCGGCGGTGTTGCCTTCCCCATCCACCATCAGGATGGTGGAACGTACGCCCTCATCGGCGAAAGCCTTCTTCAGCTTTTGCAGATAGGTGAACATGGGATTCTCGAAGAACTGGTTGACGTGTTCCAGCGCTTCAATGCCAAGCTTGTTGCGGAGGATGCCCGGCATTTCGATCAGCTTCCACTTTCCCTGGCGGAAGCTTCCGGAGAAGGACCAGGCGGCTAGGGAAACGCCGTGGGGCGTGGCGGTGGCGGCGGGTACGGCCAGGCCGGCCGCGGAGGCGAGCAACGATCTTCTGCTGAGGGCCATAGCACCCTCAATCCATCACATCAGCGCTGCTGTGTCAATTGCGGCGGATGGCGGATCAGGTCGCGCGCGCGGTAGGAGGGTGTGATGCGCAGCTTCTCGATACGGCCCTTGCGGAGCGAGGCTTCGATGACGGTGCCGGGCGGCGCGTGCAGGCGGAAATCGACATCCCATTCCTTGGGCCAGGCGGGGAACAAGTGAATGCGTCCATAGTCGCCTTGGAGGAGCATCGCCTGGAGCGCGAGCGCATGCGCCGGCGTGAATTCGCCTTGAAAGCTTTTGACGGCTTCCGGAGCAAGACCGGCGTAGGCGGCGTAGACGGGGTCGAGTGCGCCGGGCCGCCGGGCGTTGAAGGTGTGGCGCGCCATGTCGATCTCCTCTTTGCCGGCGCCGTAAATACGGAAGGGAAAGATCGCGGAGAGCTCAGGGGCGCCCTCCGGCGGCGCCAGGGTTTCGATGGCCGGCAGCAGACGGGCCGTGGGGGACTCTTCGTTCGAGACAGGGACCGGGGGCAGCTCGTCCCGCATCTGGTGGACCTGCTCGCGCAGGTCGCGGGTGAGCGTTTGATCCAGGTGCCACACCATGCGATCGAGCACGTCGCGCAGCCCGGCCACTTCCGGCATCGGATTCACCGCCTTGGGTGTGTCGATGAGGAGCCGGCCGCCGGGGCCGAGCAGATAGTTCTTGTCGTAGCCGTCCAGCAGTTCCTGGGCGAGCGGGAGAACCGCTCTTTTGAGAAAGACGGCGTCGGGGTGGTAGGCGTGCCGGTGTAGCATCAGGCACAGCAGCTCCAGGTTACGGTCCTTGTGAGCTTCCAGCGGCAGCATGCGGTCGAACTCGCCTGCGGCGAGCATTCCCCAATAGGCAAGCAGGCCCGGCACGGGCTCGGCGGCTTGCGCGCGCACGTAGGAGTAGTTGATCGAGGCCGCTTGCGGGAAACCGGAAAGGCGGATGTAGGAGGGTTGGCGCTGCTGTGCGGCCGCCGGGGCGATCAGTATGGTCAGTAGGAAAACTGCGCGTCTGCGAATAACCAGGCCTCCCTTCCTATCATCGCCGCATCAGGGGAATCCTGCACGGCCCACAGTGGGGTTTGCTGATTTGCGCGATGGGGGTTGCACCAGGCGGTGAAGCGGCTTCAAACCGGCGCCCAGGTGGAGATGCTTGATACCGAGGCGCTGGCGCGCCGCGATCTGTCGCGCTTCCACACCATCCTGCTTGGCATCCGCGCCTACGCGGCCCGCGAGGACGTGAAGGTCTACAACGCACGGCTCCTGTATACTGCGCTCTGGCCTGGTACCGTCAGTTGCCTTTCGCGGTGCCCGGGGCGGTGCGTCTGTTTGCGAACCTGGTAAGCGCCGGCCGGTAAAGATGCGGCGCGTATACTAATAGGCAAAGCCTCATGTCCCAACCTGTTTGGATTGCCGCGATTCTGCTGGCGCCGCTTCTTGCGCAAACGCCCGATTTTTCCGCCGAAGTACAACCCATCCTGAGGAAGCGCTGCATCGGTTGTCATGCTGCGAAGCTGCAGAGCAATGGATTGAGGTTCGATGACGGCAAGGCCGCGCTGGAAGGCGGCTATTCCGGGCCGGCGATCGTGAAGGGCGACAGCGCGGCCAGCAGGCTGATCCAACGGGTTACTGCCACCGATAAAGAGATTCGCATGCCCAAGGGCGCGCCGCCGTTGAGCGAGGCGGAGATTGTCACGCTCAAAAGTTGGATCGACGGCGGAGCGCCGTGGCCGGTGACCGCGGGCAGGAGCGCCGCGGTATCGAAGCCGGCACACTGGGCGTTTCAGGCGGTGAAGCGGCCGGCAGCGGCGGTGGTGAAGAACAACGCATGGGTGAGGAATCCGATCGATGGGTTTGTTCTGGCCCGGCTGGAGAAGGAAGGGATCGCGCCGGCCGCCGAGGCTTCGAAGGCTACGCTGTTTCGGCGGATTTCGCTCGATCTGACCGGCTTGCCGCCGACGCCGAGGCAGGTGGCGGAGTTCCTCGCCGATCAGCGTCCGGATGCGTACGAACGGGCGGTTGACCAGTTGCTTGCCTCACCGCATTACGGAGAGCGGTGGGCGCGCTCGTGGCTGGATTTGGCGCACTACGCCGACTCCGACGGTTATGAAAAGGACCAGGTGCGGCCTCATGCGTGGCGTTACCGGCACTGGGTGATCCAGGCGCTGAACCGCGATATGCCGTACGATCGATTCGCGGTGGAACAGCTTGCGGGCGACCTGTTGCCCGATGCCGGAGTGGACCAGCGCGTGGCGACGGGCTTTCTGCGAAACACACTGACCAACCGCGAGGCGGGTGTGGACCGGGAAGAGGCGCGCTTTGAGCAACTGGTGACGCGCACGAATACAGTGTCGACGGTGTTTCTTGGTCTGACGATGGGCTGCGCTCAGTGCCATGACCATAAGTACGATCCGCTGTCGCAGCGCGACTACTACCGGATGCTGAGCTACTTCGATGCGCTCGAGGAGGTGGACATCGACGCGCCGCTGCCGGGCGAAGTGGGTCCGCATATTGCCGCGCTGGGCGGGTATGAGAAGAAGCGCGATGCGCTGCTTGCCGAATATCACGTGCCGGAGCTGATGCCGCAATGGGAGGCAAAGATGATCGAAGCGATTGATCATCCGGGCCGCTCTCCGGAATGGGATTTCACTGTGACCTCGACGAAGGCGATGCTGGACCGCGCCGTGAAGATACTCAAGACGCCGCGCGGTGAACGCGATCCGCGCGACCAGGAGCGGCTGACGGACCATTTCATACACCGCACGGGCGCAACGGTCGGGTTGGACAAGGAAAAGATGGGGCGGTTCAAGCAGCTGCGCTCCAAGCTGAACGAGCTGGACAAGAGCCTGCCGCGGCTGAGCCAGGCGATGACGGTGCGGGCTGACGAGGATTTCGAGAAGACGCAAATCCGGGTGCGGGGCGACTGGCGGCAGAAGGGGATCGCGGTGGAGCAGGGTCCGCCGGCTGTGCTCGGCGGAGGAAAGATGGGACGGCTGGAGTTCGCGCGGTGGGTGGCGTCGAAGGAGAGTCCGCTGGCGGCGCGCGTGCAGGTGAATCGCGCCTGGGCGGAACTGTTCGGGCGGGGTCTGGTGCGGACGACGGAGGATTTTGGCGTGAAGGGCGAGGAGCCGACCCATCCCTTGCTGCTGGACTGGCTGGCGAGCGAGTTTATGGCGAAGGGTTGGAGCATGAAGCAGCTGCACCGCACGATCGTGACTTCGGCCACTTACAGGCAATCGTCGAAGGCTAGGAAAGAACTCACCGAACGCGACCCGGAGAACACGCTGCTGGCGCGCCAGGCGCGGTTGCGGCTGAGCGCGGAGCAGGTTCGCGACGTGGCGCTGGCGGCCGGCGGGCTGCTGGACACGCGCATCGGCGGCAAGAGCATCCGTCCGCCGCAGCCGCCCGGAGTGGCGGAACTGAGTTACGCCAACAGCGTGAAGTGGGCGGCCAGCGAAGGTCCGGACCGCTACCGCCGCGGGCTCTACATCCATTTCCAGCGGACGTCGCCCTATCCGATGCTGATGAACTTCGACGCGCCGGACTCCAACGTGGCGTGCACGAGGCGGGCGCGATCGAATACGCCGCTTCAGGCGCTGAATCTGCTGAACGATGAAGTGTTTTTTGAAGCGGCCAAGGGGCTGGCGTGGAGATTGAACGAGGAGACGCCGGAAGGGGTGGGCGAGCGAATCGAGCACGCCTACCTGGCCGCGCTGGCGCGCAAGCCAAGCGAAAAGGAGCGCGCGCGGCTGGCCGCATATCACGATGCGCAGTCGCGCATTTTCGAGCAGGAGGGCAGCGGATTATCTGCCTGGACCGGCGTGGCGCGGGTGTTGATGAACCTGGATGAGTTCATTGTGAGGGAATAGCGTTATGGACTGGAAGCAGTTTCAGCGGATTCAATCGCGGCGGTCATTTCTGAGCCAGGTGGCGGGCGGCATCGGCTCCATCGCGCTGGCCGACCTGCTGCATGCCGATACTTCGCCGCGCAAGCCGCATTTCGCGGGCAAGGCGAAGAGCGTCATCTTCCTGTTCATGGAAGGCGGGCCGAGCCAGATGGATCTCTACGATCCCAAGCCGGCGCTGGAGAAATGGCACGGGCAGCCGGCGCCGGCCTCGATCATGAGCAAGCTGCAGCTCGCATTCACGAAGACCAATGCGTCGGTGCTGGCGAGTCCGCGGAAGTTCGCCCGGCACGGTGAGTCCGGCACAGAGTTCGCCGACTGGATCCCGAACATCGCCTCCTGCGCCGATGACATTTGCCTGGTACGGTCGATGCACACCGAGGCGTTCAACCATCATCCGGGCCAGCTGCTGCTGTTCACCGGCTCACAGCAGTTCGGGCGTCCGACCTTGGGCGCGTGGACGATCTACGGACTGGGCAGCGAGTCGAAGAACCTGCCCGGCTTCGTGGTGCTGAGCTCGGGCGTGGGCACCAGCGGCGGCGCGACCAACTTCTCATCCGGCTTTCTGCCGTCCACCTATCAGGGGACGCTGCTGCGCAATTCCGGCGACCCGATACTGTACCTGTCGAACCCGGAGGGTGTGAGCGGGAAGACACAGCGCGCGGCGCTGGATGCGCTGCGGGACTTGAACCAGATGCGGCTGGATGAGTCCGGCGACATCGAGATAGCCTCGCGCATGGCGAGTTATGAGCTGGCCTACCGGATGCAGACGGCGGGTCCTGAGCTGGTGGATTTTTCGGGTGAAGATGCGGCGACGCTCGAAATGTACGGTTTGAACAACCCGAAGACGAAGCAGCACGGCGCCAACTGCCTGATGGCGCGGCGGCTGGTGGAGCGCGGCGTGCGGTTCATTCTGCTGATGAACGCAAGTTGGGATAATCACACGCAGCTCAACAAGAAGCTGAAGGACAACTGCGACTCGACCGATCAGCCGACGGGTGCGCTACTGAAGGACTTGAAGCGGCGCGGGTTGCTGGATTCGACGCTGGTGGTTTGGGGCGGGGAGTTCGGGCGCACGCCGGTGTGCGAGATCCGCAATTCGACGGAGGAGGACAATGCCGGGCGCGACCATCACCCCAACGCCTATTCGATGTGGCTGGCCGGCGGAGGGATCAAGGGCGGGCAGGTGATCGGCAAGACAGACGAACTGGGCTTCTTTATTGAAGAGGCGCCGGTGCATATTCACGATTTGCAGGCGACGATTCTGCAATGCCTGGGCTTTGACCACACACGGCTGACCTACCGGCATCTGGGCAGGGATTTCCGGCTGACCGATGTGGGCGGGCTCGTGGTCAAGAAGATGCTGGGCTAAGCGGAACGCCCTGGGCGGCCGCCTGCTCGCGATTGCCGCCTCACGATCGTTGCAGAGCCGGTTATTCGGCATCCAGCCTCTGGACCTCTATTCCTACGCCGGCGCGGCCTTGCTGCTGGGAGCGGTCGCGGTGATGGCCTGTGCGATTCCCGCACGGCGCGCCACGCTCGTCGATCCGGTGAAGTCGCTGCGGACGCAGTGAAGTTCCGCGAAACATCCTGAACGTCGTTTACAAACTGGCCGAGGCGGCATCCTCCTCAGGGTGCCGGCAGACGGTCGAGATCCTGCTCGGAGAGGCGGTCGGGCGCGGCTGAAGCCTCGCGCGGGCTGAAGCCCACCCTACAACGGAGTCAGGGTTTGCGTTTGGCGGCGAAGGTCCCGTTGGGTTGGTGGAAGATGGCTTCGTCGGGTTTGAATTCCACGGTGAAGCCGGTGAGGCCTTTGACTTGGAAGATCGTGGCGCGGATCGGGACCAGTTCGTAACGGGGTTGGCCGGGGATGGTGAGGGTGAGGGTGGAGTCGCCTTGGAGGGCGACGGTGGCGGTCATGGGGCCGAAGCTGTATTGGCCGGTGAGGGGTTCGAGGAATTCGCGCTTGCGCATGGAGGAGTCGGCGAGGCGGGTGAAGGCGATGGGTTTGAGGGTGGATTCGAGCGGAATGGTGACGCTTTCGATGTTGCCTTCGAGGCTGGAGTGGAATTGGAGCTTCATCTTTTGGAGCGGGTTGAGGGGGTCTTCGACTCCTTCGAAGACATCGTAGTGGAAGTGGCGCACGGGGGTGGCAAGGCCGTTCAGAGCGATGTGGAGTTTTTCGCCGTCGCGGGTGACTTTCATGACGCCGTAGCCGGGATGCTCGTAGTCGCCGGCGTAGTCGCCGAGGGGGTGGGAGGGGGCGGTGCCTGGCTTTTGTGGTGTGTAGCCTTTCTTTTTGGCTTCTTCTTCGCCCTGTTTCGAGAGTTTTTCGTCTTCACGGATGCGGGCGGTCCAGTTGACGGGTTCGAGGCCGAGGAGGCGGTCGTAGACGTTGTACGAAAGGACGGTGGGCAGCGGGCTGCCGTTCATGTTGGTGAGGATGATCATGCCCATCTTGCCGCGGGGCATGAATGTGACGAGGGCCGAGAAGCCATCGATGTTGCCGCCGTGGTGGACGAGCTTTTGGCCGCGGTAGGTGGTGATGAACCAGCCGAGGCCGTAGCTTGTGGGGCCGAGCTCGACGCGGCGGCCTTCGCCGGCGATGGGCATGTGGGCGGTCTGCATCATGCGGATCTGCTGGGCGGAGAGGAATTGCTTGCCGTTGAATTTGCCGTCGTCGAGGTTCATGCGGAGGTAGTGGGTCATGTCCTCGAGGTTGGAGTTGATGCAGCCGGCGGGGCCGACGGCGTCGATGTTGCGGAAGGGGGATTCGACGATTTCCTCCTTGTTCTTCTTGTAGGGGAGGGCGAAGTCGTTGGTTTTTTGCGAGTCGTTGACGGAGAAGTTGGACTGGGACATGCCGAGGGGGGTGAAGATGCGGCGGCGGACGGCGTCCTCCCAGGTGATGTCCTGCAGGCGGCCGGCGAGGTAACCGGCGGTCATGTACATGAGGTTCTGGTATTGGAACGTGGTGCGCAGGTCCTTGCTGGGTTCGAGGTGCCGGAGGCGTTCGTAGAGCTGTTGCCTGCTGAGCGGAGAGCTATACCAGACCAGGTCGTGACGTGGGAGGCCGGAGCGGTGCGTGAGCAGGTCGACGGGGGTCATACGCTCGGTCATGGTCTGGTCGTAGAGCCGGAATTCGGGGAGGAAGTCGCGCACGGGTTTATCCCATTCGAGTTTTCCGTCGTCGGCCAGCAGGGCGAGGGAGATGGCGGTGAATGCCTTCGAGGAGGAGCCGATGGCGAACAGGGTCTTGGGCGTGACGGGGAGATTTTCCTTGATGTTGCGCTGGCCGTAGCCTTTCGAGAGGATCACCTTGCCGTCCTTGACTACGGCGATGGCGACGCCGGGGACTTTCCATTCCTTCATCTGCTCTTCGACGAAGGTGTCCAGGCCGTCGAGTGACTGGGCGGTGAGTGAGGCGGCCAGCAAAAGGGCCAGGAAAGCGATGCGGCGAATGGTCATGGTTTGATCCTCCCGTCAGGTTAGACTGGAACTTGTCTTTACTAATACTCGATGAGCATCTTATATGTTATCCGTCACGGGCAGGCTTCGTTTCTGTCGGAGAATTACGACCGGCTGTCGGAGCTGGGCGAGCGGCAGTCGCGGTTGCTGGGCGAGCATTGGCTGAGCCGGGGTCGGCGGTTCGATCAGGTTTACTACGGGCCATGTGAAAGGCAGATACGGACGGGGGGAGAGGTGGCCGGAGCCGGTGATTGTGGGGGAATTGGATGAATACCCGGCGGAGGCGGTGCTCCGGACGCTGGGTCCGGAGCTCATAAAGCGGCACGCGCACTTGAAGGAGCTGGCGGAGGAGTTCTATCAATCGGCGGATTTGACGACGAAGCTTACCTACCGGTGAATCCAGGTTGCGGTTGGTTTCGTAGAATAGGCGTGGAACCGCGTCCAGAGACAGGGGAGGATCCATGCGACTCGGCATCGCGATTGTGGCCTTGTTGACGGCGTGCCGGCCGGCCGCGGCCGTCAACGCGAACCTGACGTGCGACGTGACGGCGGACCCCGCGCTGATCCGTGCGGAGGGGCTGAGCGAGCGGCTGGGGGAGATCATTCTGGTGTGCTCGGCGATCTCCGGGGATACGGTGTCGGGGAACTTGGCGTTGTTCGTGTCGGCGCCGGTGACGAACCGGCTGACGGGGGAGACGGTGGACGTGGTGATGACGGCGGAGACGGCGACGGGGGTGACGCCGATCGGGGGTTCGCCGCTGCTGATCGGCAACAACAGCCTGTTCTTCAGCGGCTTTACCTTCCAGCTTCCGGCGAACGGGCGGACGACGATCCGGATTTCGAACATACGGGTGGCGAATCCAGGCGCTACGGCCGACCGGCAGATCCTCGTGACGATTTCGACGACGGGACCGGGAGCGGTGGGTCTGCGGAACAATCCTGTCACGGCGGGGATCACGCGGCGTGGGCTGCTGGCAAGCGCCAGCACGGCGCGGATTGTGTGTCTGGGCTCGCCGGTACCTGAGCAGCTGAGTTTTTCGAATCTGATCGCGCAGGGAACGCGGTCGGCCAGTTTCCGGATCACGGAGGGGTTTCCGACGGCGTTTGAAAGGATGGGGGCGGGTGCCACGAACGGGGTGAGGGTTTTGGTGAAGTATGCGGGGTTTCCGGGGAATGCGCGGCTGTTTGTGCCGAACGTAGTTGTGGGTTCGCCGGCGGTGGATCCGACCTCGGCGGGGGAGTTCGGCGCGGTTCCATCGGGGGGGAGTCATCAGGCTTCCAGCACGGGCAGCCTGTTGTTGAGCCTGGTGCGGAATGCGGATCCGGCGGGTTCCGGCGGTGCGCCGCTGTTTGTGCCGGGCGCGCCTGGATCGGGGGCGGTGAGCTTTGAAGGGGTGAGCGAGATTCGGCTGCAAGGCGGGGCGGGGTTCGTGGTGTATGAGGTGGTGGACGGGAACGCGAACGCGTTTGAGACGGCGCAACTCGCGACGTTTATCGGGCTGCCGCCGCTGGTGGGAGGCGATGCGCCGGTGGCGACGGCGTCGCTGAGCTTCGCGCCGGTTTCCAGCGTTCCCAACGGGCTGGCCGGCGCGCCGATTCTGCGGTTTCAGGAAACGGCGCCGGAGCAGGATTGCCGGCTGCTGAACGACTGCCGGGCACCGTATTTTCCGCGGCTGTTTGTGGATTCGCCGGATTTGCGCTACCGTCTCGCGGCGGGAACGCGGGACCTGTTCGGGCGGCACATACGGGTGCTGAACGATGGAGGCGGGGTGCTGAACTGGCGGACGGTGATCAGCTACCGGAACGGGTCGGGGTGGCTGTCGGCGTTTCCGGCGGCGGGGGTGAATAACGCATCGGTGACGCTGCGGGCGCTGGCGGAGAATCTGGCGCCGGGCGAATACGAGGCGGTGTTCACGATTGACGGGGGTCCGATAGCGGGATCGCAGTCGTTCGCGGTGGCGCTGACGGTGACGGCGGCGCAACCGCCGCCCGGTCCGGCTCCGCAGCCTGCGCCGCTGAAGCCGGTGGCGTGGCAGGTGGGCAACGCGGCCAACGGGACGGTGCTGGCGCTGGTTCCGGGTTCGATGGCGACGCTGAAAGGAACGCGGCTCAGCGGGCGTGTGGTGGCGGTGCGGTTCAACGGGGTGGCGGCGCGGGTTGTGTTTTCGATCGATGGGCAGATCAACCTGATTGTGCCGCCGGAGTTGGGGCTGCTGAGTTCGGCGCAGATGGTGATTGAAGTGGATGGAGTGGTGAGCGATCCGCAAACGGTGCCGGTGGCGCTTTCGGCGCCGGCGATTTTTCCGGCGGGCGTCCTGAATCAGGACGGTTTCGCGAACACGGCGGTGAATCCGGAGCTGGTGGGGAACCTGTTGCAGGTGTTCGCCACGGGGCTGCCGCTATCCCGGTTCGGGCTGATTTCGGCGAAGATACACGACCGGTTGATCGAGAGGCCGGTCTACGCGGGATCGGCTCCCGGACATGACGGAGTCCAGCAGGTGAATTTCCCGATTCCGGATGATTTGCCGGCCATGACGACGGAGGTGATTGTGTGCGGGGCTCCGGTGAGCACGCCGCTGGAGAAAACGTGCAGTCCGCCGGTCCTCGTCACCCTGCGGCGCTGAGGGCCGCTTCGCGGAGGGCCTGCTCGTAGGCGCGGGCGATCTGATAGATCACCGAGTCAAAGAAGATGCCGACGTGGTGTTCGAGTTCCTCCTCGGCGTAGAGCTGTAGGGTGGTGAGATCGATGCCCTGGTCGCGGGCGTAGTGGAGGATGCGGCGTTTGAGTAGCTGCAAGCCGTAGATCACCTCGTGCAGAGGGACCTGCTGCCTGGCGCGGCGGCGGGCGACCTCGGAGAAGTGCCTGGCGATCTCCTTCTCATCGCTTTCGGCGAGCCAGTGGCCGAGGCGCTTGAGAATGTCGAGACAGCGTTCGCGGAGTTCGCCTTCCGGAAGAGTCCCGAGCTTTGGCAAGTGGGAATCGGTGCGCAACTGCCGCACCACGGATTTAGCGAGCGAATCGGAATGATCTTCGATCATCTGGATCAGTTTTGTGGACAGCATGGCTCACCTCCCTCTCGGAGTTTCCTAGCCCTATTTTGCGCCTCACAGCGGTTCTGTGCAAGAGTTATCGTTTGAGCGGCGAAGATGAAGGTTTACGTCTACTTTATGGGAAAGCCTCGGGATAAGCACGCCAATGGGATCGCGGCCGAGTATTTGAAAAGATCGTCGCGGTATGCGAAGTGCGAGATGAGGCAGGTGCGGCCGGAGCGGTTTGACCCGATTGCGCGGCATGCGGGGGCGTGGGTGGTGGGGCTGGATCCGGCGGGCAACGTGCTGGATTCGGGGGGATTTACCTCGCTGGTGCGGCAAATGGAGGAAGAGGCGCGGGATCTGGTTTTTCTGATCGGCGGCCATGACGGGTTGCCGGAGCAGTGGCGGAAAGCGGCGGGCGGGCTGCTGTCGCTATCGGCGATGACGTTTCCGCATGAGCTGGCGCGGGCGATACTGGCGGAGCAGATTTATCGGGCATTTACTGGCTTGCGGGGCCACCCCTACCCGCGCTAAGGTGGTTCGTGGCCGATTGGCCGCCCCCATCCATGGCATGGTTTACTCGAGAAAAATCGGGAGTTTCCGCCGATGAAGGCGAGAAGAAGGTCAAGACGGAAGGGCTGTGGCTGAAATGCGACGGGTGCAGCCAGGTGATCTGGCGCAAGGGGCTGGAAGAACAGCATAACGTCTGTGACAAGTGCGGTTTCCATTTCAAGATCGAGGTCGCGGCGCGGCTGAAGATGCTGTTCGACGGCGAGTACGAGGAGTTCGATCAGGGGCTGGCGTCTTCGGACCCGCTGGGGTTTGTGGATTCGCGGCCCTATAAGGAGCGGTTGGAATCGATGAAGAAGGCGACGGGGCTGCCGGACGCGATTGTCTGCGCGGCGGGTGAGCTGCACCGCCGGCGTGTGCAGATCTGCGCGATGGAGCTGAAGTTCATCGGCGGCAGCATGGGGGCGGTGGTGGGGGAGAAGATCACGCGTGCGGTGGAGCGGTGCCTGGCGGAGAAATCGCCGCTGATCGTAATTTCGGCGAGCGGCGGGGCGCGCATGCAGGAAGGGGCGATCAGCCTGATGCAGATGGCGAAGATTTCGGCGGCGTTGATGAAGCTGGACGAGGCGGGGATCCCGTTTATCAGCGTGCTGACGGATCCGACGACGGGCGGCGTGACGGCTAGTTTCGCGATGCTGGGCGATTTGAATATCGCCGAGCCGGGAGCGCTGATCGGGTTCGCGGGACCGCGAGTGATTGAGCAGACGATACGGCAGAAGCTGCCGGATGGGTTCCAGCGGAGCGAGTTTCTGCTCGAGCACGGGTTTCTGGATGCCGTCGTGCCCCGGAGAGAGATGAAGGACTACATCGGGGCGGCGTTCGACTTCTTCTGCGGCAAGGGATAGTTGCGATGAGGCTGCTGACGCTTTTCCTGGTGGCGCTGGCGTTGCCGGCGGCGCATTTCGATTTGCTGGTGCGGAACGCGCGGGTGGTGGACGGGTCGGGCAACGCGTGGATGCTTGCCGATGTAGGGGTTCGTGGTGGAAGGATCGCGGCGGTGGGGCATCTGCGGGGCTCGACCGCGGAGCGGACGATTGACGCGAACCGGCGTGTGCTGGCTCCGGGCTTCATCGATGTGCACACGCACGTGGAATCGAACGCCGAGACGCTGTCACGCGGCGATAACTACCTGCTGGACGGCGTGACCAGCGTCGTGACGGGCAACTGCGGCGGCTCGCGCGTGAACCTGGCGGAGTGGTTCGAGCGGCTGAGGGATGTGGGGTTGGGGCTGAACCTGTCGTCGCTGATCGGGCACAATTCGGTGCGGCGGGAGGTGATCGGGACGGCGAACCGCAAGGCGACGGCGGAAGAGATCGAGCGGATGCAGGAACTGGTGGACAAGGGGATGCGGGACGGCGCGGTGGGTTTTTCGACGGGGCTGATCTACATTCCCGGGACGTATTCCGATACCGAGGAAGTGGTGGCGCTCGCGAAGGCCGCGTCGCGGCACGGCGGCGTGTACGCCAGCCACATGCGGGATGAAGGGGAGCGGATCACGGAGGCGATCGCGGAGGCGGTGGAGGTGGGGCGGCAATCGGGCATGCGCGTGCAGATATCGCACTTCAAGATCGATAACCGGAAGCTGTGGGGCAAGAGCACGGAATCGATCGCGCTGGTGGAGCGGTTCCGGCGCGAGGGAGTGGACGTGGTGGTGGACCAGTATCCTTACGATCATTCGAGCACGAACCTGGGGATCACGCTGCCGAGCTGGGCGCTGGCGGAAGGGGATGAGGCGATCGCGGAGCGGCTGAAGAGTCCGGAATCGCGGCGGCGGATCAAGAAAGAGATGGCGGAGCTGCTCGAGCTGAAGGGGCGTCCGGATTATAGCTATGCGAGGGTGGCGGCGTACAAGCCGGAGCCGGCGTATGAGGGGAAGACGATCTCCGAGATCAACCGGATGAGGAACCGCAGGGCGACGGTGGAGAACGAGATCGAGACGGTGCTCGAGCTGATGGAGAAGGGTGGCGCGGGGATGGTGTATCACTCGATGTCGATGGAGGACGTGGAGCGGATCATGAAGTATCCGAACACGGCGGTCGCGAGCGACGGCGGGATTCGCGAGTTCGGGGTGGGGATGCCGCATCCGCGCTCCTATGGGACCAACGCGCGGGTGCTGGCGGAGTTTGTGCGGGAGCGGAAGGTGATCGGGCTGGAGGATGCCGTGCGCAGGATGACGTCGCTGCCGGCGCGGACGTTCGGGTTCGGGGATCGCGGGTTGATCAGGGAGGGGTTCGCGGCGGACCTCGTGCTGTTTGATCCGGACCGGGTGCGGGACAAGGCGACGTATCAGCAGCCCCATCAGTATTCGGAAGGTTTTGACTACGTGGTGGTGAACGGGGTGATCATGGTGGAAGAGGGCCGGCTGACGGATGCGCGACCGGGACAGGTGCTGCATCCGAGCCGTCCTGCCGACGCGCCATGATTCAGTTCGTGGGCGCCGGGAAGCAATACGGCTCGAAAATCCTGTTTGAAGATCTCGACTGGATGTTGACGCCGGTGGAGCGCGTGGGGATCGTGGGCGGGAACGGGACGGGGAAGTCGACACTGCTGAAGGTGCTGGCGGGGTTGGAGGGGCTGGATCGCGGCGCGGTGAATCAAGCGAAGGGGATCACGATCGGGTACCTGCCGCAGGAGGGGCTGCCGCTGGAGGGGCGCACGGTGTTCGCCGAGTGCATGAGCGTGTTCGACGATCTGCTGGAAAATGAGAAGGAGATGGAGCGGCTGACCCGGCGGATGGCGGAATTGCAGCCGTCGAGCGCGGAGTACGGGCAGGTGGCGGAGAGGTTTCATCAGTTGGAGACGGAGTTCGTGGCGCGGGACGGCTACGCGTTGGAGGCGAAGGTGGGCACGGTGCTGGCGGGGCTGAGTTTTCCGAAGCACGGCTGGCACCGTCCGACGGAGGAGTTTTCCGGCGGCTGGCAGATGCGGATCGCGCTGGCGAAGCTGCTGCTGGCGCGGCCGAATTTGCTGCTGCTGGACGAGCCGACGAATCATCTGGATTTGGAGGCGCGGAACTGGTTGGAGGAGTTTCTGGCGGGGTATCCGCACGCGTTTGTGGTGATTTCGCACGACCGGTATTTCCTGGACGTGTCGACGAAGAAGATCATCGAGATCTGGAACAAGCGGGTCCATTTCTATCCGGGCAACTATGAGAAGTACCTCCACCAGAAGACGGAGCGGATTGAGCAGATTCGCGCGGCGTACACCAACCAGCAGGCGAAGATCGAGCAGCTGGAGGTGTTCATCAACCGGTTCCGGTACCAGGCGACGAAGGCGAAGCAGGTGCAGAGCCGGATCAAGGAGCTGGAGCGGATGGAGCGTGTGGAGGCTCCGCCGCCGGAGGAGAAGACGATCCACTTCACGTTTCCGCAGCCGAAGCAGAGCGGGCGCATTGTGGCGGAGTTACGCGGCGTGGCGAAGAGTTTCGGGGATCACGAGGTCTTTGCCGGGGTGCAGTTCACGCTCGAGCGCGGGGACCGGGTGGCGCTGGTGGGTGTGAACGGCGCGGGGAAGTCGACACTGATCAAGCTGCTGGCGGGTGTCGAGCCGGTGACGGCGGGCGAGTATCAGCTGGGGCATAACGTGCAGCTCGAGTATTTCGCGCAGGATCAGTACAGGGAGCTGGATGCGGGGGCGAACCTGATGGATGATATTTCGGCGGTCGCTCCCCGGGCGACGACGACGGAGCTGCGGAATTTGCTGGGGTGCTTCTTGTTCTCCGGCGATGATGTGTACAAGAAGATGGGGGTGCTGTCGGGCGGGGAGCGGAACCGGTACGCGCTGGCGCGGCTACTGCTGAAGCCCGCCAATTTCTTGCTGCTGGACGAGCCGACCAATCACCTGGATATGCGGGCGAAGGACGTTCTTCTGGAGGCGCTGCTGAACTACACGGGGACGGTGGTTTTTGTTTCCCACGACCGGTATTTTCTGGATATGGTGGCGACGCGGGTCTTCGAGATCGGGGACGGGGAGGTGAAGATTTATCCGGGCAATTACGAGGATTATTTGTGGCGGATCAGCGGCCAGGGGTCGGCCGCCGTGGAGGAGGAGGCCGCGGCGGAGACGGTGACGAATGCCGAGCCGGCGGCGGAGCCGGTGAAGCGGGTGAATCCGCTGAAGGTGGAGAAGTGGAAGAGGCGGCAGGAGGAGATTGAGGAGGACGTGGCGAAGCTGGAGGCGGCGATTGGCGAGTTGGAACGATCGCTGGCGGTGTTCGTAAGCGCGGAGGAGACGGCGAGGCAGAGCGTGGATCTCGAGTCGGCGCGGCGGGAGGTGGAGAAGCGGATGGAGGAGTGGGAGAGGTTGTCGGTGGCGATTGAGGAGGGTGTGGAGGGGGGCTAGAGGGGAGATGACTTATATAAGTCGCGACGCTACCATCAATGCATGAAGCCGGGAACGGTCCGAACTTCTATCGATCTGCCACGAGATCTCCACCGGCGGCTCCGCGAAGCGGCCGCCCGCATCAGTCAATCCCAAGTAGTCGAACGTCTCCGGCCTGCCCTGCCCTCGTCGGCGGCGCCGCGGAACCGCTTCGATCTGGCCCGTGGCTGCGAGATCCCCCAACGCTTCCAGTCCGGGCCGCAACGCAGTGCCGCTACTTGGCTGGCGATAGTGTGATCCTCTTTTTGCCGGTCAGAGGATACACCCCCGTCCTGGTCAAGCCAACCGCCCGCTTTACTTGTACATTGGAATTAACCAGCTCAAACACCGCCGGTCCATACGTGATCGGATCATCCATATCTCAGGAAATCGCTACGAGTTACCGGCCCGAATCACTCGCCCGCTTCCAGTATCCCTTCCCATAGCCGCTTGTCACGGCGCATCGCATCCAGGTAAACCGTCTCCTCCGGCGCGCGTTTGGCCTCCTCGAGAACCCACAGCCGCTTCGCCAGCGCCGGAGCTTTCCCCAGTGCCAGCGTCATCGTCAACCGGTGAAGATCGAAGTTGTGCCACCGCTCGGGGTGGGAGCCGGGAAATCCGAAAATCATCGGCCGGCGGCTCAGACGGCGCAAGACCGTTTTGGGAGTCCGGTAGCCGGGCCTCGTGGCGATCTTCTTTTCTTCCCGCTCCGTGAGACGCCGCAGATCCGCATCCACGGACTCGTAGCCCAGCTTGCGGTAAAACCAGAAGGCCCCCGCGTCGACAGCCTCCTCGTTGTCGTGGCCGATTTGATACGGGTCCAGCCAAAAGCAGGTGGCCCCGGCCGCCTGATGGAAAAGTTTCAGCAGCCGCGAGTAGAGCCACGCCGTTTCGCCTTCGCGGAACGTGTAATAGAGATTGAAGCCTGCCTCCACACGGTCCAGCAACGAAAGCCCTTCGAAGTAGCCGATCGGGACGCCGTTCTTCCAGATCGTCACCGCATGGTAGGCGCGCAGCGGCAAGCGGCGCTTGGGCGGCAGTCCCCACCAATAAAAGACAACGCCCCGGCCCGCATCGTATTCATGGACGTGGCGCGCGTCGCCCCATGTGAAGCCGTACAGTTCGCGGTAGCGGACAGCGGAGGTGTCCTGGGCAAGATCGATAACGCGCCGCCCTTCGCGGTGCGAGAGTTTGCGCACAGCCAGGGCAGGCTCGGATACCACCGCCGGGAGCGAAACCTCCGAGCGCGCGATCAGCCCCCGCCGGTGGTGGAAATTCCTTCGCCCCTCCAGACGCATGTGCGTGCGCGTGGCGGGCGAGTCCTCCAGTTGCCACTCGATGGGAATCTCGGCCGCGTCGAAGCATTCGCTGTTCTCGACCAGCCAGCCGAGACCGCCGGCCGCCTCCACCCATTCCCGGTACGGTGGGCGCGCCTCCACCAGAGCCTCGTCCTCGTAGTAAGGCAGCAGCCCGTTGAGCGCGTGAGCCAGGCGCGCCGGTTGATCGTATGCGTCCCAGGCAAGACGCATCGCCCCACCGTGCCGCGCAAGCAGAAGCCGCACAAGGTCGCGCGTGAACACGCCGCAGAGGCCCGTTCCGGCAATGCCGGACATGTCCGGCTCCTCCAGCATTCCCGTTTCGGCCAGCTTCGCCACGCGGCCCGAGAAGCTGGCAAGAATCTCCTCCGCCAATCGCAGCACGGCGGCCGAGGGAGCGTAGGCGCGGAAGAACAGCAGCGCTTCGTGAAATCGAATCAGCTCGGCCGGTCCGCTGATGCGACGCCGCGCCAGTTGCCGCAGCAGTGCCGGCAGCTTCTCCATTTCCGGTTGCCCGAAGCGTCGTTTGCAGGTCTCGACAGCGCGGAGCAGCGCGGCAGTGGTCATTCGGATCAGTCTACTGCACGGCGGCGCGAACGTCCTCTCCTCCAACCAGCGCTTCTGGAAACTCTTCGACCGCGCCGCCCGCGGCAAGACCGGGAAAAGCCTCGACCTAATCTAGTCTTGGAACACTCCGCGCCCCGCCTCCTGACTCGTCTCCCCACTTCACCCAACCGGGTAAAATGAAGTTCCGGAATGTCTGTAAGCCCCTTCGTCCATCTTCACTGCCACACCGATTACTCCCTCCTCGACGGAGCCTGCGCCATTCCTCAGCTCATGCGCACCGTCGCCTCCCTCGATCAGCCCGCCGTCGCCATGACCGACCATGGCAATCTCTTCGGCGCCGTCGAGTTCTACAACGAAGCCAGGCAGGCCGGCATCCACCCCGTCATCGGCTGCGAAGTCTACGTCGCCCAGCAGGACCACACCGTCAAGAACGAATCCAACCGCTACAACCACCTCGTCCTGCTCTGCGAAAACCAGGATGGTTACCGCAACCTCATCAACCTCGTCTCCACCGGCTTCCTCGACGGCTTCTACTACAAGCCCCGCATCGATAAGGACCTCCTCGCACGCCATTCCAAGGGCCTCATCGCTCTCTCCGCCTGCCTCCGCGGCGACATCAACGAAACCATCCTCGCTGACCGCTACGATCACGCCCGCCGCCTCGCCTACACCTACTCCGACATCTTCGGCAAAGGCAACTTCTTCCTCGAGCTCCAGGACCACGCCCTCGATCAGGACAAGATCGTTCTCCCCGCTCTCTACCGCATTGCGGCGGAAACCGGCATCCCCCTGGTCGCCACCAACGACTCGCACTATCTCAAAAAGGACGACGCCCTCGCCCAGGAAATCCTCGTCTGCATCAACACCGGCAAGACTCTCTCCGACCCTAACCGCATGCGCTTCTCCGCGGCCGAGCTCTTCCTCAAGTCCCGCGCCGAAATGCTCCAGCTCTTCTCCCACGCCGAGGACGCCCTCGACCGCACCTGGGAAATCGCCCAGCGCTGCCGCGTCTCCCTCGAAAAGGTCAAGGAGCCATTCCCCCGCTTCGACGTTCCCGCCCTCCACACCATCGACTCCTACTTCGACTACGTCACCCGCGAAGGTTTCGAGCACCGCCGCCCGCGCCTCGAAGCTCTCGCCTCCCAAGGCCGCCTCAAAAATCCCATCCCCGTCTACCTCGAGCGCCTCGACAACGAGATCCGCATGATCCAGCAGGTGAACTTCCCCGGCTACTTCCTCATCGTTTGGGATTTCATCCGCCACGCCAAATCCAGGGGCATTCCCGTCGGCCCCGGCCGCGGTTCCGCCGCCGGCTCCCTCGTCGCCTATTCGCTCGGCATCACCGATATTGACCCGCTCGAATACGGCCTCCTCTTTGAGCGCTTCCTAAATCCCGAGCGCGTCTCCTTGCCCGACATCGACATCGACTTCTGCACTAACCGCCGCGGCGAAGTCATTCAGTACGTCACCGAAAAGTACGGCCGCGACTATGTCGCACAGATCATCACCTTCGGCACTCTCGGCGCACGTCAGGCTATCAAGGACGTCGGCCGCGTCCTCGACATGAGCTTCGGCGACGTCGACAAGATCACCAAGCTCGTCCCCTCCCAGCCCCTCAACATCAAGCTCGATGAAGCCTTTGAAACCGAGCCCGCCTTTGGCGAGCTCCGCGCCGCCGATCCCAAAATCGATCAGCTCCTCACCAACGCCCGCAAGCTCGAAGGCATGGCCCGCAACGCCGGGGTCCACGCCGCCGGCGTCGTCATCTCCTCCACTCCTCTCAAGGAACTCGTCCCCCTTTACCGCACCAGCCGCGATGAAGTCGTCACCCAGTACGACATGGTCGGCCTCGAAAAGCTCGACCTGCTCAAGATGGATTTCCTCGGCCTCACCACCCTCACCATCATTCATGACGCCGTCGACCTCATCCAGCTTCACCACGGCGTCGCAATCAACATCGATGAAATCCCCCTCGCCGACCCCAAAACCTTCGAGATCTTCTCCAAGGGCTTCACCTCCGGCGTCTTCCAGTTTGAATCCGGCGGCATGCGCGACATTCTCCGCCGCTATGAGCCGGACCGCTTCACAGACTTAATCGCGCTCAACGCCCTCTACCGCCCCGGCCCCATGAAGATGATCGACGACTACATCGATCGCAAACACGGCCGCAAACAGGTCTCCTTTGAGCTCCCCATCCTTAAGGACATCCTCGAGGAAACCTACGGCGTCATGGTTTATCAGGAGCAGGTGATGCAGATCTCCAACCGCGTCGCCGGCTACTCCCTCGGCGATGCCGACATCCTCCGCCGCGCCATGGGCAAAAAGAAGCAGGAGGAAATGGACTCCCAGCGCGTCCGTTTCCTCACCGGCGCAAAAGCCAAAAACATCCCCCCACGCAAGGCCGAAAAAATCTTCGAGCAGATGGCCGAGTTCGCCAAGTACGGCTTCAACAAATCCCACTCCGCCGCCTACGCCTACCTCGCTTACATCACCGCTTACCTCAAGGCTCACTATCCGGTCGCCTTCATGTCCGCCCTGCTCACTTCGGAAACCGGCAACATCGCCAAGGTCGTCAAGTACATCAATGAGTGCCGCGACATGGGCATCCGCGTCCTGCCGCCCGATGTCAACCACTCCCATCTCAACTTCACCCCCGACGGCGAAGCCATCCGCTTCGGCCTCGGCGCAATCAAGAACCTCGGAGCCTCAGCCGTCGAAACCATCATCAAGGCGCGCGATGAGCACGGCCAATTCAAAACCCTCACCCAGTTCTGCGAGCGTATCGATTACTCCGTCATCAACAAGCGCGCCATTGAAAGCCTCATCAAGGCCGGCGCCCTCGACGCCCTCGACGGCGCCCGCTCCCAGCTCCTCGCCGGTCTCGACTCCCGCATGGAAGCCGGTCAGCGCGCCTGGCGCGACCGCGAATCCGGCCAGACCGGCCTTTTCGCCGCCTTCGTCCAGCAGGAACAACCCGAAAATCCCCTCCCCAACGTCCCCGACTGGGAGCCAAAACAAAAACTCACCGGCGAAAAAGAGGTCCTCGGCTTCTACGTCACCGGCCATCCCCTCGACGAATTCCGCGAAAAAGTCGCCGACCTCGCCTCGCATAACTCCTCCGCTCTCGAAGGCCTCTCCCGCGGCACGGACATCGCCATCTGCGGCGTCGTTACCGGCATTCAGCGACGCCGCAACAGGGAAGGCAAGCCCTGGGCCAGCTTTCAGCTGGAAGACTGGCTCGGCGCCGCTGAATGCCTTGTCTTCGCCTCCACCTACGAGACCATGTCCGCCGACCTCGCCGAAGACCGTGCCGTCCTCGTCCGCGGCCTCGCCCTGCCCGAGGAAAACGCCCCCGCCAAAATCTCCGTTAAGGAAATCGTCCCCCTCGAATTCGCCGGCATCCAGCTCCCCCGCCTCATTTCCATCAAGGTCCCCCTCACTCGCGGCGACTCCGACAAAGCCTCCGAGCTCACTCACCTCTTCCAGCGCAAGCCCGGTGAGGCCGAAGTCCGCCTCCGCCTGGAAAAACCACGCGACTTTTCGATTATCCTGGATGTTGCCGCGCGCGTCCGCCCCGACAAGGAATTCTGCGCCGAAGTCGAGCGCATCTGCGGACCGCAGTCGATGGAGGTCTTGGCCAACTGATGTCTTCTCAAACTCCGGCTCCCGCCCCCGATTCCGCCTGGGCTCGCGTTCAGTTGGCACGTCATCCCAAGCGCCCACATTCCCTCGATTACATCCAGCGCCTCATCGCCGGCTTCCATGAGCTCCACGGCGACCGCCGCTTTGCCGACGACGCCGCCATCGTCGGCGGCTTCGGCTACCTCCGTGACCGTCCCGTCATGGTCATCGGCCAGCAAAAGGGCCGCGACACCAAACAAAAGCTCCACCGCAACTTCGGCATGCCCAAGCCCGAAGGCTACCGCAAGGCCCTACGCCTCATGCAGCTTGCCGCCAAATTCCGCCGCCCCATCGTCACCTTGCTCGACACCCCAGGCGCTTACCCCGGCATCGATGCCGAAGAGCGCGGCCAGGCCGAAGCCATCGCCTACAACCTTCGCGAAATGGCCCGCCTTCCGGTCCCCATCGTCAGCGTCGTCATCGGTGAAGGCGGCTCCGGCGGAGCTCTCGGTCTCGGCGTCGGCAATCGCATCCTCATTCTCGAAAACGCCGTCTACTCCGTCATCAGCCCGGAATCCTGCGCCGCCATCATCTGGCGCGACGCCGCTCACGCCGAAAAAGCCGCCGCCGCGCTCCGCCTCACCGCCCCCGAACTCCTCCAATTCGGCCTCGTCGACGCCATCGTCGAAGAGCCCGGCGAAGGCGCACACGCCGAACCCGACGCCGCCTCTTTCCAGCTCGGCAACGCCCTTGCCGGCGCACTCGACGAACTCTCCCACCTCTCCCCCGAGCAGCTCATGGAAGACCGCTACCGCAAGTTCCGCTCCATGGGTTCCTTCTTCCAGGAGGTCTAGCCGCACGTGAAGAAGCTCGGACTCTGGATCACCCTCATCCTCGGCATCGTTTTCGCCGCCATCATGTACACCTCCACCCGCGGCCTCCGCAGCTTCCGCGTCGAAGTCTGCATCAATTACCAGGGCCGCTCCGCCTGCCGCACCGCTTCCGGCGCAACCGAGGAAGCCGCCATGCGCACCGCACGCGATAACGCCTGCGCCATGATCTCCTCCGGCATGACCGATTCCATCGCTTGCCAGAACACTCCCCCATCCAAGGTCGCTTGGCTCGAAAAAAAATGACGCGCCGCATCTTTCTCGCCGCGCCCGCCCTCGCCCAGTCCATGTCTTACTCCCAACAAGTCGAACAATTCCGCGCCGCCCGCCTCGCCACTCTCACCGCCGATGACGGCTACCTCACACTCACCGCCCTCCACTGGCTCGAAGTAGCCAAGCCCCGCGCCGATATCGCCCCAGGCCACACCTTCCTCCTCCGCGGCAACGTCGTCTCCGACAACGGCAACCCGTTACAGCCTGACACCAGCCTCATCCGCCACGGCACCCAAACCCTGTTCGTCATCGAGCGCGGCGGCCGCTACGGCATCCGCGTCCGCGACACCGAAAGCCCCTACCGCAAGCAGTTCAAGGGCGTCCACTGGTACCCCGTCAAACCCGAATACCGCATCCAGGCCCGCTTACTCCCTCACCCCTCCCCCAAATCCGTCCGCATCCCCACCGTCATCGACGGCGTCCATGAAAACATGACCGCCCCCGGCGTCGCCGAATTCTCCCTCAACGGCCAC
>Ga0194128_10002175_pt1 | contig 32234 bp, 21 predicted proteins | sample TA2KigCa65mmetaG_FD_148650 | JGI IMG/M metagenome (GOLD analysis project Ga0194128, IMG submission 148650) | Freshwater microbial communities from Lake Tanganyika, Tanzania - TA2015037 Kigoma Deep Cast 65m | ecosystem: Environmental > Aquatic > Freshwater > Lake | place: Tanzania: Lake...
GTCCCCCGTCCGCATCGCGTGCCCGGCCTCTCCGCGCCCGCGTCGCGTCATCCCGTCACCCCGCGGCCCCGCGCCTGCCCCCCCCGCCGGCCCAGCAACGCAACTGGCTCGGTCGATGGTCGCAGGATGATCCAGCGAGTGAAGCCTTGTCTTGCGGTTGTCGTTGTGGCGGTTCTCGTCGCGGGCACGCTGGTCGCCGATGCCGGCGACGGCTGCTGCCCGACGCTGCGCCGGCTCGCGGGCCTGAGCGAATGCGAGCTGGAGCGGCTCTTCGCCTGCGCGCCGCCGGGATGCTGTCCAGTCGGCCATTGCCGTGGCAGGGTCTTGCAGCTCACCTGCACGCGCTGTCCGCGCCTTCGCGCCTGCCTGACGAGCACGGTGTGGAAGGGCAAGAACTTCGAGTGCGACGGCAGCTTCGTCAACCAGTGGATCTGCGGCAAGGCATTGCGCTCGCGCGCCTGCATGGGGACAAGCTGGTACGATGGTGGGCCGTGCATCGTGGTGGAGTATCCGCCGGACACGCCGATCTTCGGCAACACCCGTGACGAGCTGCGTGAGATCTGCCCCGGGCTGTACCTGGCGCGACTGTACGATCGCTGCCCGTGCCCGAAATTCCGCGGCTACTTCGCCATCGAGGTCGAGCCTTGCCGGCTACAATGTTGCCATGAGCCAGAATGACACCGACGAGACGCCGGCCGACTTCGCGCAAGCCTTGCAGCAGCAGATGGAGCCGTTCCTGCAGCGCGTCAAGCAGGTCACGCTCGAGGTGATCGACGAGGTCGGCAAGCAGCACGGCAACGCGATGCTGACCCAGCTGCGGCAAATCGTCATGGAGACGGTCGGCGTCATCCTGAAGGCGGAAGCCACGACGCTGATCGATCGCCTCAGGCCGGCCATGATCGAGGGCAGCGACGCCGTGCGGCACAACACCGAGGGGCTGCTCGCTGACCTGAAGGGTTTCATCACCCGGACAGTGGCCGAGACTTTCCGCGAGCACGTGCCGGAATACTCGCGCTGGGCCGGGCAGCGGATCATCGACTACGTCCTGGCAGGCACGCTGTTCGGCCTGGCGTCCATCTTGCTCTGCCTGGGCGGCATCTTCGGCCTGCAACAGCTCGGCGTGCAACCCTATGCGACCTACCTGGCGGGCGGCATCGGCGCCCTCGGCGCCGGCTGGCTGTTTCTCAGGCTGCGCTCGCGCAAGTGGACGCCGTGAGGCACGCGGCATATCGAGGATCTTGAATCTCAGATCGCCTAAAACAAAGAAACCACGGATTGCACCGATGGCACGGATAAGACACTGGTCTATCCGTGTGATCCGCGGTTCATACTATTAGTGCGTCTTAAATAGGGCTCATCCGAGTGGAGCAGGCGGAAACCTTCTTCCTCGGGCGAGTCTTCCTGACTTGCGCGAGATCCCGACCTGCGCGAGCAATGAGTCGGCGGCTTCGTCAACATGACACACGGGGAGAATTCCATGATGCGTTCTGCTACCCTGCTCGGCTTGCTGGTCTTGATCCTGGGTTTCGCCGGCTGCGGCGGCGACGGCGCATTGAGAGGGGAAGCCGAGATGAAGGAAGTGATCGCGGCGGGTATCCGAGCCGACGAAGTCCTCTACAACCCCGGCTTCAGCAAGGAGAAGGGCGAGGCCGTGATCAACAATCTTCGCGCTGCTAGAAAGAAACTTGCGGATCTCCAGTTGACCGATGACGAGATGAAGAAGCTCAAGGAAAAGTACAAGAACCAGCTGCGGCCATCGCAACAGTAAGGGCCGGTTCACCCTCACCCCCGGCCCCTCTCCCGGAGGGCTGACTATTACGCACAATTCTCTCGGCGCGACCCCTTGTCCGATTGATGGGTGGCGCTATGATTCGGATGCGGTACGGATGGTTCAGCCGCTACTTGGAGGCGCGACGGATGTCCTCTCTTACCTCTCCTGGCTCGCTGGCCGACCACTTTGTCGACACCGAAGTTTGGGCAGCTCGCATCGCGGGCCATGCGAGTTTGCCGGATGAACGGCTGACAACGCGTTTGGGGCTTATTCTGGCGGCCATGGCTGCCAAGCCCAGCGACAGCATCCCGCAGGCCAGTGGCTCCAGCAGCCAAGCCCAGGCGATGTATCGTTTCTTTGCGAACGAGCGCATTGGTCCCGATGATCTTCTGCAACCGCTGGCCGACGCCAGCATGGATGCCTGTCGTGGCCTGAAAACCATGCTGGCCGTGCAGGATACCACTTCGCTCAACTTTTCGAACTTGCACACCACGACGGGGCTGGGGCCACTCAACGATTCCCCGACGGCACGCGGCCTGCATCTGCATTCGACCCTGGCCGTTCGCGACGATGGCGTGGCTTTGGGCATTCTTGGCCAACTCTACTGGGCACGCCCCGCCGAAGGACACAGCGCGCCCCAGCGCCGCGAACGGGCCATCGAAGACAAAGAGAGTCGTAAATGGCTTGATGGCATCGAAGCAGTCGAAGCCGCCTGGGAATCGCTGCCCGCCCTGGAGCGGCCGCGACTGATTCATGTCATGGATCGTGAAGGCGATGTCCACGAAGTGTTGCAACGCGTTTCTGACTCCCCTCACTTCGCCATCATTCGTTGTGCCCAGGACCGTGCGGTTGCCGGCGACATCGACAAGGCCTTTGCCGCGGTGCAGACAGCGCCCGTGTTTGCAACCATCACCGTCGACTTGCCGCACGCCACGCAACCGACGCGCGCCACGGAGCAACGCCGCGTTGAACTCAGCGTGCGTCTGGCCGCACTGACCATCACTCCCGACGTGAAAAAGCATCCGCGGCGTCAGCCGGTGACCTGGACGTTGCTCGACGTCCGCGAGTGTGACCCGCCGGCCGGTGTCGAACCGTTGCACTGGCGGTTGTGGGTCGATCTGCCCGTCACCACTTTGGACGAACTTTTGCAGGTGCTGCGCTTCTACAAATTTCGCTGGCGCGTCGAAGACTATCACTTGACCTTCAAGAGCGGTTGCCAGGTCGAAAAACTGGAACTGGAGACCGCCGACCGTCTGATCAAGGCCGCGACGCTGTACTCGGCCGTCGCCGTCCGCATCGTGGCCCTGCGCGACTTGGCGCGTGTGCAGCCGGACGCGCCTTGCACCATCGTGCTGACCGGCGACGAGTGGCGGGCCTTGTGGGTCCGCTTCGCCAAGAAGCGCCTGACCGCCAACGTTCAACCGCCGACCATCGAGCAAGCAGTGCGTTGGATCGGCCGCCTGGGCGGGCACCTGGGGCGCAAGCGCGACGGTATGCCCGGCGTGCGTACCCTGTGGCGTGGCTTTCGCGACTTGAGCCTTCTGGCCGCTGGCTTCCACGCAGGCCGAACGCTGCAATAGCCACTGCCTCCCGAGACGACTGCCCATCACCGCGTGTTCACACACGCGGCTACCGCGCTTTGCCCAACCCCTCTCACGATCAATGCCCAAGTCCATGACCGCAAATCCATAAAACTATGCTGCGGACGCTCTCTCGCACCACGTCATCGCTCGACTGAACATTTGTGCGTAATAATCAGCCCAGAGGGAGAGGGGAGCCAGAAGGATCCGCTTGTCGCCCTGGAGCAGGCACGCATGGGTGCTCCTCATGTTGTTCGCCCGGTCAATCGCGCCCCGTTGGGGCTTGACAATAATGCCAATGCCGTTCCCAGGGCTGCGCCCTGGGCTTTAACGTGCAACGCCGTTGGCGTTGAATGGCATGAGACCGTGCCCTGCGGCGATTCCCAGGGCGGCGGCCTTTAACATGCAACGCCGTTGGCGTTGAATGGCATTGGGCACAAGAGGGCCGGTCGGGCTCCAATCCTTTGGAACGTAATCCGCTTTTCTTGATGCGGCTCTTGCGATTCGTCCAGGCTGACTTGTGCCGAGGGGGTGTATGCCACTTTCTGGACGAATCCTGGACGAATATTCGGGACGATCTCCGACGAAAGCGTCGGTGCAATTGTTGCCAGGCCGGGCGTGGGACGGGTCCCGGCAACGAAAGCGGCAACGGGATGCAACGCCGAAGTCGCTGTCATGTCTATGGTTGTGTCGAGTCGCCACTTCGCGGATTCGTTGCCGGGGTGTGGAGAGGGGGGTGGCAACGCAACGAATCCGTCGCGGGGGCTTGCTACTGGTCGTTCATTCTCGTCGATCTTCCATGCAACTGCCCGAAATGAATCTGACGCGTCAGAGAACTCCGGCCGCGTACGCTCCCGGCGCGTCCTTTGTTGATACAATCAAGGAACAATCAAGGAATTGAAAGGGAGCATCATCATATGCCGCTGACCTTGACCGAGAAGATCCTCGCCAGCCACTCACAGCGGGATTCCGTGTCCCCCGGCGACAATGTGTGGGTCGATGCCGACGTGCTCATGACGCATGACGTGTGCGGGCCCGGGACCATCGGCGTCTTCAAGCAGCACTTCGGGGCCAGCGCGAAGGTCTGGGACCGTGAAAAGGTCGTCATCATCCCGGATCACTACATCTTCACGGCCGACAAGATGGCCAACCGCAACGTCGAGGTGTTGCGGCAGTTCGCGGCGGAGCAGAACATCCCGTACTTCTACGACGTCGGTACGCCGCGCTACAAGGGCGTGTGCCACATCGCGCTGCCGGAGGAGGGGCACACGCGGCCGGGCGAGGTGCTGTTCGGCACCGATAGCCACACGTGCACGGCAGGCGCCTTCGGCGAGTTCGCCACGGGCATCGGCAACACCGACGCCGGCTTCGTCATGGGCGCGGGCAAGCTGTGGGTCAAGGTCCCGCCCACGATGCGCTTCGTTTTTCACGGGGAGCTGCCGCCCTACCTGATGGCCAAGGACCTGATCCTGGCGGTCATCGGCGACATCGGCTGCGACGGCGCCACCTACCAGGCCATGGAGTTCGACGGCGACGGCGTCTACGCGCTCAACATCGAGGAACGCATGACGCTGTGCAACATGGTCATCGAGGCCGGCGGCAAGAACGGCGTCATTGCACCGGACCATGTCACGCTTGATTTCGTGAATCGCCGCAACGCCGGCAACCGCCCATACAACGTGCACCGCAGCGATCCGGGCGCCAGGTATTGCTTCGAGAAGGTCTACGACGTCAGCAAGCTGGAACCGGTTGTTGCCAAGCCACACAGCCCGGACAATCGCGCCGCCGTGTCGGAGATTCAGGGGACGAAGCTGGATCGCGCGTACATTGGCTCGTGCACCGGCGGCAAGATGACGGACTTCCGGGCGGCGGCCCGGATTCTCGCCGGCAAGACGGTCAAGATCGACACCTTCGTGGTGCCGGCCACCAGCGAGATCGCCCGGGGAATCCGCGAAGAGAAGTTGAACGGCAAGACGCTGGAGCAGATTTTTCAGTCAGCCGGCGCCAAGATCGGCGAACCGTCGTGCGCCGCCTGCCTGGGCGGGCCAAGCGACACGTTCGGCCGGCTCAACCAGGCGATCAGCTGCATCAGCACGACCAACCGCAACTTTCCCGGCCGCATGGGCCACAAGGAGGCACGCGTCTTTCTGGCCAGCCCGCTGACCGTGGCCGCAAGCGCGGTCACCGGCACGATTGCCGATCCCCGCGAATTCGTGTGAGAGTTCGTGCGGCTGCGGACATGCGTGAGTCTCAGCGCAACACCTTGCACTTCGGCAATGCCTTGGTGAAGGCGGCCACGCCTGCGTCAGTCACCGAGGTATTGATGACGATCAATTCCTGAAGCTGTTTCAGCTCTGCCAGCGTCTTGAGTCCGTTGTCCGTGAGGCGCGTGTTGCCCAGGTAGAGCTTCTGCAATTGCTTGAAGCCGGCGATGGTTTTCATGCCGGCATCGGTGATGTCGGTGTGCCCGAGTCCAAGGGACTGCAATTCGCTCAGGTCGGCCAGGTCCTTCAAGCCGGCGTCCTTGAGGGTGGTGAGCGTGAGTTGCAGTTCCTTCAAAGTCTTGAGCTTGCCCAGGTCCTTGGCGCCGGCGTCGTTGAGCCGCGTACTGGCGAGGTTGAGTCGTTGCAGGCTCTTGAAGTCCGAAAGGTCCTTGAGAGTCTCATTGCCAATGTTCGTGCCGCTCAGATCGATCTCTTCGAGTGCGGCCAGACCGGACAGGTCCTTCAGGCCCGTTCCGGAGACGCTGGTGTTGTAACCGAAACCGAGCGCCTTGAGCGATTTGAGCGCGGCAACGTGCTTGAAGGAAGAGTCGCCGAGTCCGTTGCCGTTGAGGCCGAGTTTTTCCAGTCCCGGCAGGGCCGCCAGTTCCTTGATGCCGGCTTCATTGACCTTGGTGAAGGAGAGGTTCAGCGATTGCAGTTGCGTGAGCCCGGTCAGGTCCTTGAGGCCGGCGTTGGTGATCAAGGTGCCGCCCAGATCCAGGTTCTTGAGCTGCGACAGGCGCATGATGTCTTTCAGCCCCGCATCGGTCACGGCGGTGAAGCCGAGATCGAGCGTCTGCAGCGCGGACAGCACGGCGACTTCTTTCAGGATGGCGTCCTTGATCTCCTTGCCGCCGAGGTTGATGCCGACGACGGGATTGCCCTTGGCCTTGGGATCACGTGCCACGACGCCGCCGGCTTTCTCGATCAAGCGCAAGGCATCGGCCTCGCCCTTGTCCTGGGCAGGTCCGCTGTCAGGCAGGAGGAATAAGACCAGCGCGGGAAGAGCGAGAAAGCTCGGCTTGTTGCTCATGGTTGCACCTCGTGAATTCAGAACGGCGCAGGCAGGATCAGCCGCCGTCGGAGAAGTCTACCCATACGGAATATGCTGCTGCTGACGCGAAGTCAAGCGGCGTCGCCAGCCTTGGTTTCGTCCTTGCCCCACCACAACAAGATGGCGGCCAGGCCGAATAGCGGCATCACGGCGGCGATCGCCATCTGCACCGAGTAAGTGCCGCCTCCCTGCACGAATTCGCCGACTGCCTCGTGAACGGGCGCCATCGATAGCCAGACGCTGCAACCCAGAGCGCCGCTCACCTTGCCCTGGTGGTGCGCCGACAGCTCCTGCGTGAAGGAATAGTAGTTCGGGAACATCCCCAGTGCGGCAAAGCCGACCACGAAGAGCATGGCCAGCAACATCGGTCCCGCCGACAATGACGCCGCCGCCAGGCCCCCCAGGGCGCACAGCCCGGCGCAGACCGCAAACACGCTCACGCGGCTGCCGTGCACCGGTAAGCCGCGGCGGGCCAGGTACAGCGCAAACCAGCCGGCCGCCAGCGAACCAATATCGGCGGCAATGTAATAGCCCATGGTAATTCGATTCATGTCGCTCTCATGGTAGCTGTGCTGCTTCAGCAAGAAGAGCGGCATCCACGCCCGGAAGAAATGCCAGGTGGTGTTGATCGTGAAGACGATGATCAGGAGCACTGTGAAGCGGCGGCGGAAGCTGGTCTGTTCGGCGCGTGCCTTGTCGCCGGTGGAGCCGAGTAACCAGCGAAAGACTGCGACAATGCCGATCGCGCTGATGGCCACGCTGCACATCAAGCGAATGCCGGGCAGCATCTCCGGCGTCCAGTCCAGCGCCGGCAAGACGCGGATACTCGTCTTGATCGCGAGCAAACCGACCAGCAGACACAACAAGACTAGCGGTGGGCGCGTGTTTCCCGTAGCTGATGGGGGAATGTCCGTGCTGCGCACGCTTGCCAGCCACAACAAGGCCCAGGACATGCCGGCGCCGCCGACGATCATGAACGGCAGCCGCCAGCTGCCGGGCGCGTCGCTCAGGGTTGCGAGGATGAGAAGCGGCGTGAGAATCGAGCCGATGGCCGCCCCGCTCTGCAGAATGCTGTTGCCCAGCGAGCGCTCCGCGGGCGGCAAGATGCGCTGCGTGGTGCGCAGGGCACACGGCCAGTGTCCTGCCTCGGACAGTCCCAGAAAGAAGCGGCAGGCCAGCAAGCCGACGAATCCATTCACCAGACCGGTCGCGAAGCCGGCGGCGGACCAGGCGATCAGCACGGTCGGATACAGCCAGCGCACATTGAAGCGATCCGCCAGCCAGCCCGAGAGGATCGCCCCCAGCGCAAACGCGTAGGCAAACTGCGATTCGAGTTCGCCGTAGCCGCGCTCCCTGAAGTCCAAGGCCCTCATGACCCGCTCGGACAGCTGGGTCAGCGTCAGCCGGTCCATGTAGTTGATCATGGTGGCCAGCAGCAAGAGTCCGCATACCCACCATTTCCAGAAGGCACTGCGCGACGGCGCGTCGGCCACGGCCGGCGACGATTCAACCACGATCTTGACCCTCGAACTCGTTTCTCATCCCGGGAATGTCGTGCACCGGACGCGTGCCCACGTATGGTCGCTCAGTCAGTGTGCGGAAATTACTTCCACAGGCCAGGCTTTATTTCACCTCAGCCGTATCTGGAGCGGAAGTTGCACGCGTCGCGAATGGCGGCGTTTCCGTCGCGGCAGTCTTTCCTGGGCGGAACTCTCGCGAACGCCGCCACGTCGTCGCCCGGCAAGTCTTGTGGAGTGTGGAGAAGCAATCGCTCAATCCTTGAGGTCGATGTTGCTTTCCTGGCGATCGCCGGAAATCGAGAACTCCAGGCCGGAAGTCTTTGGGTTTTCATACCTGGTTGGAATCAATGATTTCGCGACCCAGTGTATCTTGTCGCCTTGCTGCTTCTCGAGCGTCGTGCTGTGGTGGCGCACCGTGGCCTTGACGGACCCCGCAGGACATTTTTCGAGGAGATAGGAGCCGTCCTTGGAAATCGTGGCGCGGAGTGAGCCGTTCTCGCCAATAAAGCTGACGGCGCCGCCGATCAACGGCTTGCTGTTATAGGTTACACGGCCGAAAACATCCGTTCTTTGCCTGCCTGGTCGCGACGGCAAGATGATCAGGACGCCCACGACGGCCAGCACGATCACGCTTGCACTCAGAGCAAGCCAGCGCCGCGCCGCAAACCTCGAAGACTTCTTGACGTGAGGCCGCGTGGGAGCCGGCGGCAACTCCTCGACTTTCGCTGCCAGAGTCGAGGGGAAGATGATGGCCTGGCCACATTGAATGCACTTATCCCTCTTGCCAAGTTCATGCTCGGTAAACTTGACTCGCCAGGAACAATGCGGGCAGGTGAAAAGCGCCATTGCGTCAAATCCAGAACTCAGGCGACTTGACGTTGCCTCGTCACGATTGTCGAAGGAATTGCTCCCATCGCAGCAGCAGTTCCATGAACGCCGGGTTCGGCCGCGTCACCGGCCGCTTCGAGCGGACAAACTCCAGGGCCTGGTCGCGAGTCCAGCCGTGCTCGAACATGCAATACGCAACGACCAGCAGACCGCTACGACTGACACCGCCACGGCAGTGAACATAGGTAGTGAGCCCTTTGCGCCGCGCGGCATGCACGACCTTCACCCAGTGATGCAACCAGGAAATCGCCGGCGCCGGCGCAGCGTCGGCGATTGGAGTCCAGAGGTAAAGCTGACTTCGGTAATGGTCGTACTTCTCGCACAGGTTGATCACGGCCCGCGTTCCGGGCGGCGGTTCCGGCACGGCAGCGCCCATGTAAAGGTTCGCTTCGATCAACGAATAATCGGCGTTCGAGGGATCGCCCGCAACGATGCCCGGGACAACATCGGCCACGCCGGACAGACTCTGCGGCGCTGCGACGGCGCTCCGCCGCAGTTGCTTGCGCGCCGAATCACCCGGCCAGCGCAGTGCCAATCGATCTTGCCCGTGAATAGTGATTTCTACCGGTTCGGCGACGCCGCCCGGCGACGCCAGCACAACGGTGAGCTTTCGGCCTATTCGCCTGACTGTTTTCCACGAGCCGGCCCTGCCGATTCCCGGCATTCGGCCAGCCCAGGTGCCATCAGTCCGAAAGTCAATGTTGGCCCGGTCCGTACCTTGCTTGCCCCTTGACAGCACGGTCTCTTCCGCGGCCGCCTGCTCCTCGAATTCCCACAGGCCGGCCAGCACCTCTTCACCCGAAATACCGATCCATGAAGAAGAGAGCAGGGCAAGCAACACCAGCAACAGGGCGAAGGCCGCCGACCAGTATCGTCGTGCGGCTTGCCTTCGCGGACCAGGCACGGGCGCCTTGGCGAGAAACACGTGCTGACACTTCGGACAGCGAATTCTCTCGAGGTTCCCGCGAAACACGACAAGCGTTCCACATTTGCAGTGGAAATCCCCGATCATGGCCTCGCCCATCTGGATGTGAACGCGTGATTGCCTGCGACGCCAGCTGTGTTGGTTTAGGCGAGCACGCCCGCCTGGCAAGACAGAAACGACTTCGGCATGGATGCGAACTCGCCCAATGCAGCGCCGACGGACCTCAATCGCAGACAACGCGAAAGCCGATGGCGGAGTCCTTCTTGTCCGGCGCTTGGTAGCTACGGGCGGCGGCACGGGCCTGGACGATCGGGTAATCGAAGCCGCCGCCCCTGAGCAAGCGCATCGAACCGGTCAATGGGCCCCGGGGATCGCTCGTTGGACCAGGGGGATAGCCGGCAGCGTCGTAGTAGTCCGCGGCGAATTCCCAGACATTGCCACCCATGTCGAATAGCCCCCACGGATTTGGCTTGAGCCGCGCGACAGCATGTGTCTTGCCATCGGCATTCTCCTGCGACCAGGCGTGGTCAGCGACCTTGGCGTCGCCGAACGGAAAGCGCGAACGCGTGCCGGCACGGTAGGCGTATTCCCATTCGGCTTCCGTCGGCAGGCGATAGACCCGGCCGGCTTTTTTCTCCGCGGGCCGATCGGAGAGGCTCTTGCAGAAAGCGACGGCTTCGGACCACGACACCGATTCGACCGGATGATCCGGTCCGCCGCCGCTGGCCTTGTTGAATTCTGCCGGATTCGTGCCGACGACCTGCTCGTACTGTTGCTGCGTGACCTCGTGGACGCCGATGAGGAACGGCTTGCGGATGGTCACCTCGTGCTGCGGCCCCTCATCGGGTTTTCGGCCCGGTTCGTTGTCGAGCGAGCCCATCAGGAACTTACCGGCCGGTATGCGAGCCAGCTTCATGCCGATGGAGTTTTCGATTTGCGGCGGGCGATACGCGCAGACGATGCGGAAACCGATATTCACCTGCGCATCTTCAGAGGTATGATCGCGATTGCGAGTTGCACAGCGATTGTTGGTCCAGGAATTATTCCGCGCGCCGCCGCGATAGACTCTGCCGGTTCCCGTGGTCGGTCCGGGTGGGTCAGGCGCGGCCGGCTCGCGATAATAGTCGGCTTGATAGGAGTCGGCGCACCATTCCCAGACGTTTCCGTGCATGTCGTACAGGCCCCAGGCGTTGGCTTTCTTCAAGCCGACCGGATGCGTTTTGCCGCCTTCATCGTTTTCCGAGTACCAGGCATGCTCGCCGAGTTGCGCTTGATCGCTGCCAAAGGAAAAGACCGTCTGCGTGCCAGCACGGCAGGCATATTCCCATTCGGCCTCGGTGGGCAGCCGGTAGACGCGGCCGGCGGCCTTTTCCGCGCTCGTTTCCGAAAGCATTTCACAGAACTTGACCGCGTCTCCCCAGGACACGGAGTACATGGGATGGCTGGAATCTGCCAGGGCGGGCTGCCCCATGACTTTCACAAACTGCGCGCGTGTCACTTCATGCATGCCAAGGTAGAACGGTCGCGACATCGTCACGCTTCGGCGTGGCCCCTCGTTTCCCTGTCGCCCCGGTTCCTCCTCCGGCTCCTCCGGCGAGCCCATGAGGAAGCGTCCCGGCGGTATCAGGCGCAATTTCATGCCGACCGAGTTCTCGACCGCGACGGGCACGGCGAGAAACCCGGCGGCGTCGAGTTGCTGCTTCTTCGCCTCTGCCGTGCTCAGGGCACGCGGCAGGCCGTCGGCAATCCGAAAGACGTAGACCGTACCGTTGACATTGGCGGTGGCAAGGTGCCGGCCGTCGTTGGCGAATGCGACTTGTAGCGCGGGGCCGGGCAGCTTCCATTCGCGAATCTTGGTCATCCTCCTGGCGTTCCACAGGACGATGTGCCCACTCCCATAGCCGACGGTCGCGAGAAATTCCCCGGAGGGAGAAAACGCCACGCTCTGGACGGCGGTGCTGCCCGGTACTTCACTTGCGAGAATGAGCCCTTTCCCGACGACCTTGTACCGCGACGCTCGCTGGCTGGCAATGGCCAGGCTTTGCCCGTCGGGCGCGAACGCGACACCGTAGACGTTGGGGCTTACTCCCACACCCTCGCCAACGACGACAAGTTCCTTGGGTGGCCAGACGGTCATGTCCCATAGACGGGCCTGATGATCGTTGCCCCCCGAGGCAAGAAACTTGCCGTCCGGTGAGAAAGCGACCGTGGCGACATTGCTCGTGTGGCCGGTAAACGTGCCACGGAGGTTTGGCTGCGCCTCGGCCAGCTCCCAGATGTCGATCTTGCCGCCGCCTTGCCCCAGAGCCAGCAGCTTGCCGTCAGGACTTTGCGCCACACAGTTTGCAAGTGCCTTGAGCTCGATCGCAACCTGCGGCACCGGGCCGGTCACGTCCCACACGGCCGCGATACCGGCCGAAATCGCTCGCCGACCATCCGGAGATAGCACCAGTCCCAGCACAGGGCTCGCCTGCTTTTGCGGCTTCGGCTCGTCAGCTTCCGTGAGCGTCCCCAGGTCGAATAGCCGTAGCGCGCCATCGGCGCCCGCCGTCACCAGACGACGATCACCCGGCGCGAAGGCTAAACCATGAATCGGTCCGACCGGGCCTGTCGGCGGCTGGACTTCCTTGCCGGTATTCACATTCCAGATGCGCAACGCGCCGTCGCGACTGCTTGAAAGCGCATGCTGACCATCGGGCGATAGAGTCACACCGGTCATCACATCTTTGGGAACCCCCTCGAATTTCAGGAGCACCTCGCGCTTGCCATGTGCGTTCCAGTACGTCAGGTGGTCGCTTCCGCCGGCAAGGATGCGCTCACCATTGCTGGAGAAGCAGGCTACATAGCCGTTCGGGAATCGATGCAGCTCCTTTCCATCCGCGAGGTCGAACAGATAGCTGGTTCCTTGCCCCATGAGGAGCCGGCGACCATCCGGAGAGCATTCGAGGCTGGCTATCCCTTGATCGATCGCCGGCCCCGAGTAGCGAAATATTTCTTTGCCGGTTGGAACCTCCCAAGCGCGAATGCTGCGATTGCAAAAGGCTGCAGCATGCCGTCCATCATGCGCGATCGTGGGGAAACTAGCTGGTGTTTTCTCGACGAGCACATGCTGTACCTTGCCGGTTGCGACGTTCCAGATGCGGACACCAGCCTCGTGCGTTGTGAGAGCCCAGCGACCGTCACCAGACAGGGCGATACCCGTCACCCGGTCCTGCGTCGTCTCGAAAGTGCGCGCCACTTTCGCGGACGCAATATCCCAGATCTTGAGGGTGCCGCCGTCGTCATAGAGCAAGGTGCCGCCATCCGGGAAGAAGGCTGGCCCAATACCAGGCAGCGCTTTTCGTGGCGCAAGGGTATTGGCGTCCCAGATCCACATGGAGCCGCTGCCAATCAGGTTGCCGGCGGGACTCCAGGTTACCCGCCCTGAGTTGTGCCAATAACGCCCCCGATTCTCGCCAAGCGCACCGACCAACTCTGCCGGCGCGATCGAGCCAGTGGCCTTCCAGTGCGACTTCGCATCGGCTGGAATCTTGGCGGCATCGAGTTCATCCAGCGGCGACGGCAATTTCGCCAGTATGTGACCGAGCAAACCACAGGCTTGGCTCGCCGCCGGCGTCGCTGAATGCTGCATCAGGAACGCGCGCAGGTCGTTGCGCAACGCCTCACCCGCCGCGGTTGCGCCGGCGCCGAGAGCTGCCACGCGTTCCGCGATCGGTTTAAGGGCCTCCGCGGCGTCGTCCTGGCGCTGCCGTTCGGCCTTGTCGGCGAGTTCCTTCGCCGTGGGCGGGCGAATCTTGCTCTTGGTGGTTTCAGGGGGTGGCTGATCGCTGCGCCGCCAGGGTTGCCAGGTCAACATGACCGCGAGCAGCAAAGCCGCCGCCGCGCCAGCCAAGGCCCACCGGCGTCTGGATCCATGTGCCGGCGCGCCGACAAAGCTCGGTGGCTTCACCAGTGCCTCGGTATTGGACGCCGGCATCACCACCTCGGCCCATTGTCGCGCCAGCTTTGGATCGACAATCGTGCCGGAACTGGACGTCGCACCGCTGCCTATCGACCTTTGTCCCTTGACTTCGACACCTTTCTTCATCACATCGTCGAGCTGCGCTGCGAGTTCGCCCGGCGTCTGGAAGCGATCCTCGCGCCGTTTGGCCATGAGCGTGCGGACGATGGAGGCCAGCGCCGGCGCCACTTGCGGACGCAGGAACTCCAGTTGGGTTGGCTCCTCGGTGCGTTGCCGGATCAGCTTGCCGACGGCGTCGCCGCCCGGAAACGGCACGCGCCCTGTCAGCAGATAGTAAAACGTGCAGCCCAGGCTGTAGAGGTCGGCCCGGATGTCGGCATGGTGGGAGTCCATCGCCTGTTCCGGCGCGATGTAGTCGATCGTGCCCATGACGGCGCCCTCGCCAGTCAGCGACGTGCTCGATTTTCCTTCATCCTCGGCATGGTCGAGCCGGGCCAGACCCATGTCGAGAATCTTCACGACAGCCGCAGAGCCCGACGCGTGAGCGAGGCTTACCATTCCCACTCGCTCACGCGTCGGGCTCTGCAGAAGCAAATTCGCCGGCTTGATGTCGCGATGCACCATGCCGCGCTCGTGGGCATGTTGCAGTCCGAGGGCGGCCTGGCGGATGTAATCGCAAGCGACGGCGATCGGCAGCGGACCATCGCGCTTGACGAGCTTGCTCAGGTCGGTGCCGTTCTCGACATATTCCATCACCAGCAGATGGGTTCCATCGATTTCGTCGGCATCGAAGGCGCGGACGATGTTGGGATGGTTGAGCTGGGCCGCGGCGCGGATCTCACGCTGAAAACGCTTGACCGTCTGCGGATTGACGACCCGGTCCTTGCGGATGACCTTCAGTGCGACGACGCGGCCCAGGCTGCGCTGCCGGGCCTTAAACACCGTGCCCATGCCGCCTTCGCCCAGGCGCTCCTGCAGCACGTACGCTCCCAGAGTCAACTGCTGGCCGCGACCCAGGATCAGTTCATTGACCTGAAAAGGAGTGAGCCAGCCGCGCTGAGCCAGTTCCCGAGCCAGGCCCTTGGCCTCGCGGAAGCGCGGCACTAACTGGACCTCGACCTCAGCGAGTTGCGACGGCTCGAGCAGGCGATGCTGCCGGCGGACTGCAAAGAAATCAACGGCCGATTCGATGGCGCTCATTCAAGTTGCCTTGCGGACGGGCGGACAACCGCCAAGCATTCGCTCATGAGATTGAATCGTATCCCTTGATAAGGACCCAGTCAATCACCGCCTGCAGTCCAAGCGCAGCTCATTCCGTCTGGTCATTTTTCACTGTTCGCGGCAGAATAGCCAGCATGGAACGATTCCTAATCGGCATCGACCTGGGGACGACCAATAGTGCGCTGGCGTACGTTGACCTGCGTGAAACGAAGGCCGGCACGCCGAAGATTCGCTCCTTTCAGGTCAAGCAGCTGGTGGCGCCGGGCGAAGTTGGCGACCGTGACCTGCTGCCCTCATTCCTGTATCTGCCCGGGCCGCACGACCTGGCGGCAGGGGCGACGTCGCTGCCCTGGGATGCACAGCGCTCTTATGTTGTCGGGGAGTTTGGCCGGAACCAGGGATCGCGCGTCCCCGGCCGGCTGGCGACCTCCGCCAAGTCGTGGCTGTGTCATGCCGGCGTCGATCGCTCGGCGCCGCTGCTGCCGTGGAGCGCGCCGCCGGATGTGCCGCGGCTATCGCCCGTCGAGGTCTCGACGCGCTTTATTCGCCATCTCGTCGATGCCTGGAACTTCACGATGGCGCGCGGCCAGCCGGAACTGGCGATGGAGAAGCAACCCGTCGTGCTCACCGTGCCGGCGTCGTTCGACGACATGGCCCGCAACCTGACTGTAGAGGCGGCACGCAAGGCCGGTATTGACAACCTCACGCTGCTGGAAGAGCCGCAGGCCGCCTTCTATTGCTGGCTGGCCATGCACTCGGCCGAGGAGGTCAAGCACTTGAAGCCGGGAGCGCGCTGTGTCGTCGTCGATGTTGGCGGCGGCACCAGCGACTTCAGCCTCATCCAGGCCGTCGAGCAGAAAGGCGACATCGGCTTCGTCCGCCAGGCAGTCGGCGATCATTTGCTCCTGGGCGGCGACAACATGGATCTCGCGCTGGCCAAGTCGGTGGAGACGCGACTGCCCGGCGCCGGCCGGCTCGATGCCGTGCAGTACGGCATGTTGACGCAAGCCTGCCGGCAGGCGAAGGAAGTGTTGCTCGGGCCCGAGCCGCCAGCGTCGTTCACGGTGACGGTGATGGGGCGCGGCCGACAGGTCATCGGCGGCACCCAGCATGCCGCGCTCACGCCTGCCGATGTCCGGCAAGCGATCATTGACGGTTTCTTTCCGGTGGTGCCGCTCGATGCCGCGCTGCAGCGCGGCGCTCGCGTGGGCCTGCATGAGATGGGGTTGCCGTACGTCAGCGACCCGGCCATCACGCGGCATCTGGCAGCGTTTCTCAATCGACACGCCGCCTCCGGGCAAGAAGGCGGCGTCGCGCCGCAGGCAATTCTCTTCAACGGCGGTGTCTTCCAGCCGGCGAGTCTGCGCGAACGCGTCATCGAAGTCATGCGCGGCTGGTTCCACTCGCCCAGCCAACCCTGGGAGCCGCTGGTCTTGACGAACCCATCGCTGGACGAGGCGGTGGCATGGGGAGCAGCCTATTATGGCTGGCTGCGGCACTCCGGCGGCCGGCGCATCGGCGGCGGCATGGCCCGGTCCTACTACATCGCCGTCGCTGCCGAGCACAAGGCCGCGGCGGCCCCCCTCACGCTCATCTGCGTCGTGCCGCAGCATCTCGAAGAGGGGCAAGAGATCGCACTGGAGAAGCCGGAGCTGGAGCTCGCGCTCGGCCAGCCGGTGGCCTTTCCGCTGTATTCCTCGACGGTGCGCGACAAGGACCAGCCGGGCGACCTGCTGCAAGTCGATGCCGATCAGCTCTGGCAGTTGCCGCCGTTGCACACTGTGCTGCGCGGCGGCAAGCGCAGCGGCACCAAGCAAGTCCCCGTCACCCTGGCGGCGCGCTGCACGGAGATCGGCACTCTGGAGCTGTGGTGCGCGGCCCGCGACGGCGGCAACCGCTGGCGGCTCGAGTTCAACGTCCGCGACGTCATCCGCGACCCGCAGGCCGAGGAGGAAGAGGGACCAGGCGACGACAAGCAGGTCGGCGATGTCTGGCCGGAGGAGCAGGTGCAAGCCGCCGCTGCACTGATTCGCGACTGTTACCAGGGCAAGCCCGGCGCTCCCGAGGCCCGCGAGCTCACCAAGGGGCTGGAGGTCTCTCTGGAGGCGACGCGCGACCACTGGCCGACAGGACTCTGCCGCCGGCTGTGGGACTTCCTGGCCGAGGTCGCCGATCAGCGCCGCGCCTCGCCGCAGCATCTGAGCCGCTGGTACAACCTGGTCGGCTACTGTCTTCGTCCGGGCTTCGGCGATTCGCTGGATCGCTTCCGCGTCGAGCAGCTGTGGAAGTTGCTGAACGCGCCGCCGCGGCCCGGCCCCGGCGGCAAGACGACGGCAACCCGGATCTTCGAGGGCGGGGCCGATTACTGGATCATGTGGCGGCGCGTCGCCGGCGGCCTGAATGCCTCGCTGCAAGGCGCTCTCGACAACCGCCTGCGGCCCATCCTCCTGCCCGGCAAGAGCAAGCCCCCCGTCAAGCCGCAAGCCAACGAACAGGTCGAGATGTGGCGGGCCATCGCCAGCCTGGAGCGTCTCGACCCCAAGCAAAAAGAAATGCTCGGGCAAGCGCTCCTGAAGTCACTGCGCAAGAGTCCGGCCCCGAGCCACGGCTTCTTCGCCCTGACGCGGCTCGGCGCCCGCGTGCTCTTTTACGGCCCGCTCAATGCCGTCGTCCATCCGCAGATCGCCCAGACCTGGCTCGACGCAATCCTCCCCTTCACGCCCGGCAACGACAGCGAGCGTCTGTCCTGGGCCTTCTGCATCGCACAGCTGGCCCGCCGCAGCGGGCAACGCGCTCTCGACGTGGACGACGGCCATCGCGACCGCGCCCTCGCCGTGCTGCGCGGCCAGTCCGTCCCCGGCCACTGGATCCAGATGGTCCAGGAAGTCGCCGAGCTGGAAGGCGACGAGCAAAGCCAGATGTTCGGCGAAGCACTGCCGATCGGGCTGAAGCTGGTACGTGGCGCGGGCTGATCCCGATCCCCGCGCCTGCGTATTCGTTGCGTTGCCACCCCCCTCTCAGCACCCCGGCAACGAATCCCGCATCGGGACGCTCGAGGCAAGCACCAGACAGATCACGACTTGCGGCGATGCCCGTTGCCGCGAATTCGTTGCCGGGTACGGTGAAGGGGCCGCCGAAAGCCGCCAACATTCGCCCGCCACGCGGGTTACAATAGCGGAGCGCATCCCCAGGAGGCCCGCACGTGCCCGAGCCAACCTCTCGTCGCCGCTTCCGCATCGTCTACTGGTCGCTGTTCGCCCTCGCGGACATCGGCCTCGGCGTCTGGCTGCATGATGTGTACGCGTATCGGCCGCGGTGTGAAGTCCCGCTGCCCTCCGGCTTCGTGCTCGGCCTGGTATCGCGAAATGGCGACACGGCAATCGTCAAGTCGCCGGAACAACCGTTCAATCAGTTCCTCGGGGGAGGACTGGCCGGCGCTCAGGCGTCTGCGAATTCCAATGACTTCACAATTGTGGATCTCCGCCACGAACGCAGTTTTGCTTGCGAGATGGAGGCTGGCGTGTGGGGCCTCGGCCTCGGATTCACGTTGTCCCCGCAAGAGAAGTTCCTTGCCATCGCAGGCGCGGTGGAAGGGGACGAGAGCCTTATCCTTGTCGAGATGGCCACCGGCACGATTCTGAAACGAGACGTTGGCGAGTTTGTTGGTTTTTCTAGCGATGACAGACTTCTGATCACGAAGCGAGTCAAGGAAGAACGGATGACGTTGAAGACGACGTTGGAGATCTGGGACACGGCAACAAGAAAACCGCTACGAGTAATTGAAAACGTGTCGAAGCCCAGCGTTTCGCGCGACGGTCGCAAGCTGGAGACCGTCGTACCCAATGGACTTCTCATCATCGAGTTGCCATTGCTGGAGTCGCGGCTACATCCAGTGCCTGAGCAGAAAACGGACGACGAGGGACTTGGCGCCAAGCTGAAAATACCCCTTCCATTGACCGAGTCCAATCTGTCGCCTGACAAGAGATTGGTCGCGGCGTCCACAGGTTCAACTCTCATGGTCTGGGACGCAGATTCCGGCCGGTTGCGGTGGGATCTAGCAATTGCTCAGGACGAGTTTTTTGCCTTCACGCCGGATAGCAGCGCGATCGTGCTCTCACGCGATGACTTTTTGCACTACGATGTCCTGGAGGCAGGCACGGGCAAATGGCGGCACTCGATCCTGTCACCCGTCACACGGACCTCATTCAGTTCGGATCATCGCCTTGTAACCGTGCACAGCAGCCAGCCCACGGAGCAAGGAAAGCTTGAAGAGTCGCTCGGTGACTGGTCGCCGTTCGCGAAGCCGCCCGACTCCCACCTCGTCCGCGTGATCGATGTCGCCGCCGGCATCGAATTGGCCCGCCTGACGACGCAGCACCTGCAAAGCGCCCGCGTCTCCGACGATGGCTCGACGCTGATCACGACGCACAAGGAAGGCGACGATTATTACCTGCGTGCCCACGACCTGCCCATCCCGGACCCGCCGCGCTGAATATTGCCGCTGCAACTCGGCCTGGCGGCCGGGGCGATTGGGGGTGCGATGTGGCTACGGCGAAGAAGAGATAAACAGGCGGCCAACAAGGGGCCGCACATTCAGAATGAGCCGCCGCAAGATAGTTGCGGCGGCGAAATTGCAGAGCAGAGCCCGAAGCGTTAGCGAGGGTACGTCGTCCCTCGCTCACGCTTCGGGTTCTGTCATTTGTCGCAGGCGGAGAATTTGCCTGCCGCGACTGGCGGCTTGGTAAAAGGACCACGATTGGAGACGAAGATGACATCCGCACGGTGTTCGGCCGCGGCCGTGATATTGGCGACTTGCTGCCTGGCGATGGTTTTCCGGCACGGGCAAGCGGCAGATGCGCCCAAGGAGTCGGCCGGCGACGGAGACAGGATCCGGGCCGTCTGGAAGATCTTCAACCAGGCGATTGCTACCGCTCCGCTGCAAGAAGAGATGCCGCTTGAACGGTTCCTGCAAGTCCTGGCCGCGCAGCTTCCCAGGGACGCGAAAGTCGGCCTGAGCATCGACAAGGAAGCGTTTGGCAAAGATTATGCCGCCCTTGCTGGCACGCTCGTGCAGCTTCAGCCTTTTCCTAAACGGATGCAACCGTGGACAGCTCTGCGGTTGGCGCTGTCCCGTTGCCCGCGGGAGATTCCAGCGGCCATTCGCATCGAACCTGCCGGCGTTGTCATCACCACGCCGGAGCGCGCGTTGTTCACGCTCACCTACGATGTTGCCGATCTGTTGACAGCCGATGCGCGCCCCTGGGACGCAAGCAAGCTCAAGTTGCTGGGCGAATCCGTCGGTCTGGACGGGACTCCGAAACTGGGGAAGTCGACGGAGCTCATTCGCCTCATTCTCGGCTCGGTCGATCCCGAGAGCTGGGACAGCTCCGAGAAAAGCAGCTTGAGAATCGTCAACGGGACGCGTCTCGTCGTTCATGCCCGTGTCGAGCGCCACCTAGAAATTGCCGGCTTGCTGGACGGCCTCCGCCACCGTGCCGGGCCGGTCATCATGAACGCCCGAGTCGTCGAGGTCGAGCGGCTGTGCTACGCGCAGCACATCCGGCCATTGCTCGTCGATCCGCGCGGCCTGGCACGCACGGTCACCAGGATCGACAAGGCCCTTGAGGAAGCTCTGGACCGGCACAAGCTTGTCGCGAAGGGCAACGATGGCAAGCTCGCGGATGGCATGGAACACACGCTGGTAGCGCGCTTCGATGCGTTCAGCTATGCCGCGGAACTTCCGCAGGCTGGCAAGGAAGAAGCCGCGGCATCTCGCCGCGCGGTGCTCGATGGCTTCTCGATTCGGGCGCACGTGGCGGTCAGCCCGACCGGCTGGGAAACCCGGCTCAAGCTGACCCAGCGCATCGCCAAACTGCTGGAAATGAAGAAGACCGCAGCGCTCGACCCGGCCACCGGCAAGCTTGGCATGGTGGACGCTCCGCACATCCGCGAAGCGACATTAACGGGCACGATCGAGGTTGAGGATGGCGCGGCGCTGCTCATGCCGGTCATCTACCCGCCGCCGACCAAGGATCGCGTGTGGGTATTCGTGGCCAGGCCGACGATATTCGTGGAAGAGGAAGACGCCAAGAGCAAGACCGCGAGCAAGGCACCCAAGCAAGAACCGCCGGCGAAGGAAGCACCGAAGCCAAAGCCAGCGTCAACGAAGGGAAAGACTCCGCCGGCCAACCTCGATGTCTGGCGCGATGAGATGGCTGCCGGCCGCAAGACCCTGGACAGGCATTTGTTCAATGAAGCCGAACGGCATCTCGCCAAAGCGCTCACCGAGGCGGAGAGGCTACCGCCCCGCGACGCGCGCTTGCCGGAAACCGTGCTGGCTCTGGCGGAGCTTTCTTTCAAACAAGGACGCTTTGGCCAGGCGGACCGCCACTACTTGCGCGCGGAAGCGCTCGTGGAAGACATCCATGATGATCAGCATCCAACGGTCGCCCGCTGCCTCAATGCCCGCGCGGAGATCTATTTCGCCCTGGGTTTCAGCGACGATGCGGTCAAGCTCGCACAAAAGGCCCTGGCGATGCGCGAAAAACGCCTGGGCAAGAACCATCTCGACGTCGTCGAGTCTCTTGAGACGCTGGCGGCCATGGGGCAGTCCGCCCGAGCCTTGAAGGATCATGCTTTGCCCATCCGCGAGAAGGCACAAGGTGAGGATCACCCCGGGCTGATTCGTTGCCTCCTGATAATTGGTCGCAGAGATGACGGCTTCAAGCACCTGGAGCGGGCGCTGGCGATAGCCAGGAAATCGCGCGGAGAAAAGCATCCCGATGTCGCGGAATGTCTCACGGCGCAATCCGAGCATTACCTGGCTGCCGAGAGGTATGTCCAGGCAATCGAAACGCAAACGGCCGCCATGCGCATCTGGGCGGCAACGCTTGGGCCGGCCCATCCGCGGCGCGGCGCCGGCTTTCGCAACCTCGCCCTGGCCGCGCAGGGGCAGAAGCGGCTCGACGATGCGGACAAGCATTTTCGCGAAGCGCTGATCTGCCATTTCAACGGTTTGACGGATCAAGAGCTTTGCCGCTATCTGCCGGCAATGCTGGCGTACCGCAACTTTGACGGGCCCTTGCCGTTGCATGGCCCGGAATCGTACTTGCTCGAAATGTACCGCCGCGGCGGCAAGTCGATCGGAACGTTTCTGAAAGCGCATGACGACGACGTTGTCGAGCGCTGGCGGAGCAAGCCAGCGCAAGCCTATGCGCAACCGGGCAACCTCGAGATTCTGACGACGCTTCGTCGAATTCAAGGCAAGGCCGACCCCCTGCAGATTGTCACGTCCAATCGACTGGAGTGCATCTTCCCTAACTTGCCGGAAGTCGAAGTTGCCTTGACCAACCTCGACCCTGAGAAGAAGCCGCTGATCTTCCAGGAAGGCGGCGACTCTCGATCCGGCAGGCAGGCGCGCTGGCGCTTCGAGATCCGCGATTCGCAGGGTAAACTTGTCGCCCAATCCGAGCCGCGCTGGGGCGAGGGCGGCGGCATTTCTCGCCGCGCCATGCTGGAGCATGAACAATCCTGGAACACGACCCTGGCCATGAAGAGCTTCGTCAGCCTCGAACCGGGCGAATATACGATGCGGATCCTCTATCACGATCATGAGACGATCGCCGATCTTGATTCCACGGTCGGTCTGATTGCCTGTCGGTCCGAGCCGATTCGTCTCAATGTACAGCCGCGCGTCATCACGCTTGCGCGCGGCGACCGGGACGCCGTCAAGCAGCTGGTGAGCAAGCTCGACGACACGTCACGCATCAAGGTGCTGGCCGGCACGTATGCCAAAGGCGCGCACGATTTCATCGCGCCGGCGTCGCCACAGGGTCGGCTCCTCGCCCTCGGCTGGAAGGCGGTGCCATCGCTCCTGGACGCCTTGAACGACGACAAGCTCTCGCCCGGCCGTCGTGGCTGGATCCTGGCGCTGCTCTTCAGCATCACCGGCTACAACGATCCGCGCTTGGAGGGCGTGCTGGGCAGCTACGATGTTCGTCAAGCCTGGTGGCAGGTGTGGGGCGGCCGCGACGGCCGGCGCGATTCGGGCGGCTTTGGCGGCAGCGCCGACGGCAGCCGCAATGGCGTCATCGACCCGGCCGTCCAGCGCGACTTCGCCAGGAGCTGGCAGCGCTTCCGCGACTTCCTCATCGTGCGGGAAAGGTAACCGAGCGCGGCTCTGATTCTTTGTTCTCAATTCTTCGTTCTGCGACCCCATGTCGCCGGCAACGAATGCTGCTTACTCGGTGGCTGCGCTGCTAAAGTGGCACGGAATTCTGATTCCGTGCGTGCATGGCGCACGGATGCGGAGATCCGTGCTACGTTAACCGCGCAGCTTCCATTAGAATACCTTTGACCGCGCCCGCGTTCCGCCTACCATCCTTGCAGGAGCATCCCACGCATGTCCGAGCAACCGCGGCCGGCCACCTTGAAGCAGCTTCGCGAGAGCGGCTGGCTATCACGCACCGTCAAGCACGAGATCCGCGATAACTTCCTGGCCATGCTCAAGCGCGGCGACGAGCTGTTTCCGGGCATCATCGGCTACGAGAACACCGTCATTCCGGAGGTCAATCTCGCGCTCATCGCCGGGCACGACATGCTGTTTCTCGGCGAGAAGGGGCAAGCCAAGAGCCGGCTGATGCGCTCACTGGTGCGGTTTCTCGATGACGAGATCCCGTATCTCGACCTGCCCGGCTGTCCGGTGCACGAGGATCCATACCGGCCAATCACGCGAGCCGGGCGTGCAGCACTCGCCGAGTTGCCCGAGGACAAGGTGCCCATCGCCTGGTGGCCGCGGAAGCAGCGGTACGCGGAGCGGTTGTCGCCGGGGACGAAGTTTGCGGACATCATCGGCGAGATCGACCCGGCCAAGCTGGCGCTGGGGACCAGCATGGCCGCCGAGGAGGCGCTGCACTTCGGCCTCATCCCGCGCATGCACCGCGGCATCTTCGCCATGAACGAGATTCCGGAACTGGATGAGCTGGTCCAGGTCGGCCTGTTCAACATCCTTGAAGAGCGCGACGTGCAGATCCGCGGCTACCCCGTGCAGTTCGACATCGACGTGCTCATCCTCTTCTCCGCGAACCCGGCCACGTACAACCGTAGCGGCAAGGTCATCCCGCAACTCAAGGACCGCATCGGCTCGCTCATCCAGACGCACTATCCGCTGGATCGCGCCACCGGCATCGACATCATGGAGCAGGAGTCCGGCGTGACGCTTGATGGCGAGTTCCCCGTGCTGGTGCCGCCGTTCATGAAGGAGATCATCGAGCAGGTGAGCATCTGCGCCCGCAGGTCGCGCTACATCGATCACCAGTCCGGCGTCAGCGCTCGCTTCAGCATCGCCAACTACCGGACGATGGTGGCCAGCGCCCGCCATCGCGGCGTCCGGCTTGGCGAGAAGCCGGCCGTGCCGCGCATCAGCGATCTGGGGCACATCTATTCCTCGTCGCTGGGCAAGCTCGAACTCGACATGATGGGCGCCCACCAGATGTCGGAGAAGCAGGTACTGGAATCGATCCAGGCCGAGGCCATCAAGACCGTCTTCGAGGAGTACGTGGACAAGCACGGACTGGACGAGATCGCCGACGTGTTCTCGAAGGGCATCAAGATCGAGGTCGGCGACATGCTGCCGTCCAAGCACTATGCCGAGCGCTTGAAAAGAGTCCCCCGCGCTTGGGAGAAAGCCTTCGAGGTCAATCCCGGCGAGAACGAGGCGGTGCGGGCGTCATGCGTCGAGTTTGTCCTGGCGGGGTTGTATGCCGGCGACCGGATTTCGAGGTCGCAGAAGCATGGGCGGATTACCTATGAGGTGAAGTAGCTGCACGAGCTGCGGCGACTTACGGGATAGCGCCGTCGATGTGCTACAATACGCCAGGCAACGAGGATCCTTGGCAACCGCTGCGAATGGGCACCGAGCTAGCGACGGAGCATGCCATGAGCACGGCGGATTTCCCGATGACGGCGCCTCCCATGCAACGCGATGCGCCGGCATGGAACATCGCTCTGTTGTTCCCGCCGCAGGGACACTGGAGCGAGGAGGAGTATCTGGCACTCGGCACCAATCGGCTCGTCGAGCTGGTGGATGGCTGCGTGGACGTGCTGCCGATGCCGACGGTATTTCACCAGCTCATCGTCAAGTACCTTCACCGCATGCTGGACGATTTCGTGACGCCTCTGGCGCTCGGCCTGGCGCTGTTCGCACCGTTGCCCGTGCGCCTGTGGCCGTTGCAGATGCGCGAGCCGGACGTCCTTTTCCTGCGATCGGGCCGCATCCGCAACAACAAAAAGCCGCCTGATGGGGCGGACCTTGTCATGGAGGTGGTCAGCGAGGGCGCCGAAAACCGCGAGCGCGACCTGGAGACCAAACGCCGCGAATACGCCAAGGCCCGCATCCCCGAATACTGGATCGTGGATCCCGAATTCGAGACCATCACCGTGCTCACGCTGGCCGGAGAGGAATATCAGGTCCACGGTGAATATCGTCCAGGGCAGCAGGCAAGTTCCGTGCTGCTCCCGGGATTCGCGGTCGATGTGACGGCAACGTTTGCGGCGGGGAAATAGAGCGAGAGAAAGTTCATGCAACTACAGCTATGGCACGGTCAGGAACCGTGCCACAGCGAATTCTCCATCGCTCGCGCGGCGGGCTATGCTGCTTTCATGACAGTTGATGCTGGAATCCTCTTGCTGCAAGGGGACGCCGCTTGCCGTCATCCTCCAGCCACATGCCTGTGTCCGCGACAAACTCGCCGACGCGACTCACTCGAACGCCGGCAATCGGCTGCTCGCGTAGCAGTTTAGCACCATCCGCGGCGGACACCGCGAACGCCAGTTCGAAGTCCTCGCCGTCGCCGAGGGCGTGGTCCAGCGCCGACTTGCCGTCGCGCAATTGCTGGGCGGCGTCGCTGATCGGAATATCCGCGGCACGGAGGACGACGCCGCAGCGGCTTTCCTCGCAGAGATGGCCGACATCGGCGGCCAGACCGTCGCTGATGTCAATCATGGCGTGCAAATCAGCGTGGCGGTGCAGTTCCAGGGCTTCGCGGACGCGCGGCGTGAAGTCGAGGTGCTTGCCGAGGATGCTGCCGCCGAGCGGGCCGGTGACCAGCAGCCAGTCGCCGGGCCTGGCGCCGCCGCGCGTGACCGCGCCGCGCTCGCTGACTTCGCCCAGCAACGTCACGGAGACGACGAGGCCGCCGTTCCAGGCGTTGGTGTCGCCGCCAACGATGGCCGTCTGAAAGGCGTCAGCCATCTCGCGCAAGCCCAGGTACACCTCCTCGGCAAGGGAGGCCCCGCTTTGCGGCAAGCCAAGGCTCACGAGGGCGGCGACGGGGCGGCCGGCCATGGCGGCGATGTCGCTCAGGTTGACGGCCAGCGCCTTGCGGCCAACCTGCCGGGCGCTGACTTCGCCAAGCCGAAAATGCGTGCCCTCGAGCAACATGTCCGTGGTCGCCAGCCATTGTCCGGCTGCCGGCGCGCGCAGGATGGCTGTATCGTCCCCCGGCCCGAGGAGGACGCGCGGGTCCGGGGGAGTCCGCTTTCGCAGCCAGTCGATGTATTGAAGTTCGCCCATTGTTTGCGACATTGTACCAAAGCCGGAGGGCAAAGAACGGGCGTTGACGCCTCATGCGCCGCGGTCTATGATGGGGCGATTGCGGAGACCAAACGACATGGCGGCGAGCGAGCTACTCAAGCACCTGGAAGAATTTGGCGAGATCGTCAAGCCAAGGCAGCCGTTGGCGGCGCACACCGTGTTCAAGGTGGGCGGCGCCGCCGAGGTGCTGGTGCAGCCGCGGACGCCGGCCGAGCTGGCAAACGTCGTCCGCCGTTGCTTCGAGCGGAAGCTGCCCATGCGCGTCCTCGGCGGCGGCTGCAATATCCTGGTGCGCGATGAAGGCGTGCCGGGCGTGATCGTGCGGCTCAACGAGCCGGCGTTCGCACAGGTCACGGTGACGGGTCAGCGCGTGCATGCCGGCAGCGGCGTGACGTTGCGGGCGCTGATCTCGGAGACCGCGCGACACGGGCTGGCCGGCCTGGAAACGCTGGTGGGCACTGTCGGCACCGTCGGCGGCGCGCTGCGCCACAACGCGGGCGACCGGTCCGGTGAGATCGGCCATTTCGTCCGCCGCGTCGAGATCATGGATACTTCGGGCCGGACCCAGGCACGCGAGCGTGACGACTTGCAATTCTCCTACCGTACCAGCAACCTGGACGACCCCGTGATCCTGGCGGGCGAGTTCGAGCTGGAGCGTGATTCCGAGTCGGCCATCGTCAAGCGCATGCGCAAGGCGTGGATTCAGCGCAAGGCACGGCAGCCGTTCAGCTTCCAGGCGGCGGGTCGCATCTTCAAGAACCCGCGCGGGCTGAGCGCGGCCGCGCTGATCGAGCAGGCCGGCCTGGTCGGCACGCGCGTCGGCGGCGCCGTGGTCAGCGACCGCGACGCCAATTTCATCATTGCCGAGCCCAATGCGTCGGTCCGCGACATTCTGCGCCTCATCGACCTGGTGCGGGCCCGGGTACAGGAGCGCTTCCAGGTCGAGCTGGAGCTGGAGATCTCCATTTGGTGACATCGATTCGGTGATATGCGAAAACGGAGTTTCAAGATCGCCGTGTTCTTGCTGGCGCTGGCCGGCTTCTTCGGCAGCGTGATTCTCATCGGCCGCTGGGCCCGGGATCAGCTGCGCGACCGCGCACGCTACCGGCTTGCCTTCACCGGGATCGAAGTGGATCCGCCGCCGGGCATGACACGCGACGCGTTTCTGGAAGAGGTTCAGTACTGGGGCAGCATGGCCGACGCCATGTCGCTGGTGGGGCCAAACGTCAGCGAACGCATCACACAGGCCTTTCGCAGGCATCCGTGGGTTGCGGACGTGACGAGCGTCACGATTCGGCCGCGACAGATCAAGGTGCAGCTCACGTATCGCCGTCCGGTGCTGGCGGTGCGCGTGGGCGACAGCCTGCGCGCCGTTGATGGCGAGGGCGTGGTGTTGCCAAAGGAAGCCGACACCGCGGGACTTCCCGTGTATGCCGACAAAGCGGTGCCTCCAGCGGGGCCGCCGGGAAGTCGCTGGGGCGATGCGGGCGTGGAAGCCATGGCACGGGTGCTGGGGCGGGCCGGCGCGCGCTGACTTGATCCGCAGGTTCCCCTTGCTATCGTCGCATCAGGACGGCACGAGCGCTTGCAGATCTTCGTCGCCCAGCTCGTGAATGAAATTGCAGCCCAGGGCCCACTCGCTGGGAGACTGGCTGGTGGCGTGAACGACACAGGCAAGCATGGTGCGTGGGCGGGCGTTGAGCGCGGGCGGGGCCAGGTCGATCGACAGGAGCGTGCCGGTTTCGACGGAGCGCGAGACGATCAGGCCGACGCCGCTGGCGGAGATGTTGAGCACCTCGGCCGGGTGCTTACTCGAGTCGTTGCCACCCACCGGTTGATAGGCGGCCTTGATCTTTGATGGGAAGCGCATCCAGGTGCGCTGGTCGGAAGACGAGTGCTTTTGTCGCTTGCCACCCAGGCTTTCCAGCTCGCCTTGCTCGAGTTCGCAAGAGAAGACGCAGCCAAGCGACCACTCGCCCGGCCCGCGCGCCGTGACGCGGACGACACAGGCCAGGACCGTGTCGCTACCCTGCTCGGCCGGCACGGGCAACTCGACGCTCAGCAAGTCGCCGGGATGCAATTCACGATCGACGAGCAGGTGGATGCCGCCGCGCGAAATGTCGCCCACGCGGGCGACAAATCGATCCGCGTCACCCTGGCCCGCCAGCTGGACTTGCGTCTCCATGTTGGTGGGATGGCGAACCCAGACGCGGCGTTCCATCTCGGGATGTCCGGCAGATGCCGCCGGGTCATCGGTGCGCCCCACCAGTCGTCGCCAGAAGGAAAAGGTTCTGCCAAACATCGTGTGCTCGCATGTGCGCGCAGTGTTACCTTCTGGAGGATAGGGCATGATTGACCGGCTGTCAAACACCGTGTCGCCTAATCACTGACCAGGACCATCGCCTTGACGGTACCGGTCTCCGGTTGCAGCCAGCGCGGAAACAGCTCGATCATGTCAGTGAACGCAGCGCGATGGGTGATCCATGGACGCGTGTCGATTCGACCCTGCTCGATCAGCCCGATGATGCGCGTGAAGTCGGCCGGCAGCGCATTGCGGCTGGCGAGCAGCGTCAGCTCGCGGCGGTGCATGAGCGGATGCGCGAAGCGGATTTCCTGCGTGGTGATGCCGACGAAGACCAGCCGTCCCGCGAACGCGACGTATTCGAGTGCCCGCGACATGCTCTTGTCGCTGCCGGTCGCATCGAACACGACCTCGGCCAGATTGCCGTCGGTCAGCTCTTCGAGGGCTCGCAACTCAGAGCCGTCGCCCGTGGACAGGATGGTGTCGGCAACGCCCATCGCCTGCCTGCAGAAATCGAGGCGTTGCCGGTTCATGTCCATGACGATGACTCTGGCCCCGCAGAGCTTGACGAACTCGATGACCGACAGCCCGATGGGCCCCGCGCCGATGATGAGCACGTTGTCGTTGGGCCCGGGATTGCCGCGATTGACGGCATGGCAGCCGATCGCCAGCGTTTCCACCAGGGCCAGCTGCTCCAGAGTGAGCCGGGCGGACGGATGCAGCTTGCGGGCGGGCAGGATGAAGCGTGGCCGCAGTCCGCCATCGGTATGGACGCCCAGCACCTGCAAGCTGGGGCAGCAGTTGGACTGGCCGCGCTTGCTGGCATAGCTGTCCGGATCGTTGATATAGGGTTCGACCGAGCAGCGCTCTCCGGGCTTGACATTGGTCACGCCGTCGCCGACGGCGAGTATTTCCACGCCCAGCTCATGGCCGGGGATGCGCGGATAGCTGTAGAACGGCATCTTGCCCTGGTAGCCGCTGTAGTCCGTGCCGCAGATGCCGACACAGTGCACCCGGACCAGAGCGTCGCCGGGACCGGGACGTGCGGGCTCCGGAATGGCGACCGCCGCGAACTGGAACGGTTTCTCGAGCAAGATGGCTTGCATGCTGTCATGCTATCCGAAGCGGCGCCGATGTCATTTTGCGTCCGAAGATTCCGCACGCCTGTGAGTGCGCGTCACGGCTGCACGTCCTGGATCTGCACGGCTGGAAGTCGCACCTGAAAGTCAATTTGCTTGCGTTCCGCCGTGGGGATCACCCGGCGCGTGGCGCCCGCCGGCAGGGCAACGGACTCCAGAAACTCGCGCCAGGCCCGCAGCCCGACCTCGTCGCGGACGCTCACAAAGCCGAGGATCGTCAGCTCGCCATCCTCTCTGGCGCTGACCGCAAACGACCGGGCCTGTGCCATCGGTGGCGATGGCTTGCTCAGGATCGGCACGAAGCGCAGCAGGTTGCCCAAGGTTTCCGGCCGTTGCACATCACCCGCCAGCCAGATGTCGGCCTGGCGAAGATGCTCGTCGACGATCTTGCGGAGCGGCGGCGCCAGCGCGGCGTCTGCCTGGCGTGGAAAAGCAGGTACGCGATCCATGTCCTCGATCTTGACCGCGTCCGGCCGCAGCAGCAGCACCAGCGTCCGCTCATCCGCGCACCACAGATAGCCGCCGCCAACGGGCTGCAACTTGATCCGGAAAAGCGGGCGCTTGTGGTGCGGGAAGGCCTTGCCGGGAAAGCGTCCGGCCAGTTCCTCAAGGCGATACGGCTGCCGCGTGCGCAGCACGGCGACCAGATGCGGCACATCGCCGTCAATCCTGGCGCCGAGCGCGACATGATCGAAAGCGCTGGCCTGCAGGCCGGTCCAGCCTTCGATGCAGTTCAACCCCTGCCAGTTTGATCCCTGGTCGCTTCCATTCAGCCGCGGTGACGCCAACAGTCTTTTGCCGCGCGCGCTCTTGAGGAGGTCGGCCACGTGAATACCCGCCACGAGATTGCAATCCTCGGGAAGATAAGCGAGTGCCGGCAGTTCGGCCGGCGGGAGAGCCCGGGTGGCGCCGATGGTGGCCGGAACCTTGGGGTCGCGCGTCTTGCGGGATTTCAGCGTGCCCAGCGCCAGCGTCAGTGCCGCCACGGCCATGCCTCCCATGAGCAGCACGAACAGGGCGGCCAGCCAGCGATTGGACCAGCTTTTCCGGGGCCGTGGCGCTGGCTGCGCGTTGTTGCTGCTGGGGGCCGGTCCCACGCTGGCCGGCGACACGGAAGACACGGCAGCGGGCCCGGCGAGAAAGGCGGCCGGCACGTTCTGGCCGCAACGCGGGCATCGGGCCCGGTCTTCAGTGGCCGGAAGACTGATTCGACTATTGCAATATGGACAGGTCGTCCGGTTCATGCGTTCATTTTACGGCCGCATCGCGGCAGTCCCTGGTAATTCGCCCCAAATATCTTTATGATGAAGAGGCTCGTCCATTTCCTCGCGCAATACCGAATGTGTCAAAGTGCTGAAAGGAATACCATGTCTACCGACTGGGTTGCCGCGCTTAAAGGCATAATCGAATGCATGGGTAAAATAGCGGTCGAAGCCAGCCAGCTACGCGGTGAATTGCGCAAACTGGCGCAGGCCTTGCTCGATGCCACCGAAGAATCTCCCACAACAGTCGATGCGCCAGCGCCCAGTAACACCAGTACCGCTGCAGAAGATGCTGGCACCGAAGTTGACGTCGAGCCGGCTCAGGTCGCCGCTCCCGCTGCGCCGCCTGCGCCGCTGTTGAGCACCGAGGCAAGACCGGCCGACTTCAGCGTCAAGGACAATGGCAGTCCTGCCACTGAGTCCGCGCCATCGATACCGAACTTTGTGAAGATGCCCAAACCGCCGACGCCGCCTGCGTACGCCGGCGCCGTCCGTCCAGTCCCTGCCCGGGAACTGCCCACGGCCTTCACGCGCGATGAGCCGCGCGAAGCAGCCGGTGATGGGAACAGTACAGCCAGCCCGTTTCCGCGCTATGTCCCGGGGAAGTGGGGGGCGCCCACCGACGAGGAGTTTCCGCACCTGTAACCGGTCACGGGTCGATATAGCTCGGAATCGTGGTTTCGGGTACTGTTGCGGTTGGCATGGATGCTCCACCGACAGTATCGGCAGAAGTGTTGGCATCGCTGCCGCCTGA
>Ga0194128_10002179_pt1 | contig 32213 bp, 23 predicted proteins | sample TA2KigCa65mmetaG_FD_148650 | JGI IMG/M metagenome (GOLD analysis project Ga0194128, IMG submission 148650) | Freshwater microbial communities from Lake Tanganyika, Tanzania - TA2015037 Kigoma Deep Cast 65m | ecosystem: Environmental > Aquatic > Freshwater > Lake | place: Tanzania: Lake...
TCGCACGTGGTGGTTCGCGCTGGCGTTCGTGTGCATCGGGCTGGAGACCCGCTTCGTCGAGCTCGCGGGCATGGAAGGCGGCCGTCCGGCGCTGGCGTTCATCGCGGCACAGGCCCTGAATGTCTTCTGGACGCTGCTGCTGGCCTACCTGCTCTTCGGCGGGTACCTCTTCCCCGTGCCCGATATCAAGTAGGCATCCGGGGTGCGCAACCGCCCGGCTCGTCCGGGCGGAGCCGCCCGCCGGGTTTCGGAATCGCGGGCCCCGCGGAAACGCGGGGCCTTTTTTTCGCTCTGGCCCGGTGCTCGGGATCGGCGTACGATTAGGCGATGGCAGGGCCACTGGTGGGCTGGTTCAGAAACCGCGAACCCGCACGGCCGTTCGAGGCGTTCCAGATCGAGGTCACCTCGCGCTGCAACATCCGCTGCGTCATGTGTCCCGTGACCGTCTTCGCCGACTGGTGGCCGAGCGTGGACCTCTCTTGGGAGAGCTTCGAGCGGATCGCCGCCGCGTTCGGGAAGACGAAGTGGGTCTATCTGCAAGGTTGGGGCGAACCGCTGCTCCACCGCCGCCTCTTCGACATGATCGCGCTCGCCAAGAGCGCCGGCTGCCGCGTCGGCTTCACCACCAACGCCACGCGCCTCACCGGCAGCACCAGCGGGCGCCTTCTGGACCTTGGCCTCGACGTGCTGGCGGTGTCCATCGCAGGTGCCACGGCGAGCACCCACGAAGCGATCCGCCCGGGTTCGAACTTCGAGCGGCTGCTCGAAAACGTCCGCCGCTGCCTCGCACTGCGGGCGCAGAGAAAGAGCACGACGCCCAAAGTGGAGCTGCTCTTTCTCATGACGCGGACCAACCTCGCGGAACTTCCCGACGTGGTGAAACTGGCATCTCGAATCGGAGCCGATGAGCTGGTCGCCACCAATCTGGACTACGCGATCACCACCGGGCTGGAAGATCTGAAGGCCTACTCGCTCTCCCCCCAGGCACGGGCGGCCCGTGAGTTCCTTGACCAGGCAAAGCACGAAGCCCGGCGGGCCCGGATCTCCTTCCGTCCCTATCCGCTGCAACCGCGGGACGTGGCCGTCTGCGATTTGAACCCGCTGAAGATCCTTTTCATATCGGCCGACGGTTGGGTCTCGCCTTGCGTCTACACGTCGGTAACCGGGCAGCAGGAAATTCCGCGTGTATTCGACGGTGAACCGGTCTCGATTCCGTCCGTGCGATTCGGAAACGTCAACGATCAGCCGCTGATGGAGATCTGGGAGAACCCGGCCTACCATGATTTCCGCGCGCAATTCTCGCAACGGCTTCTGGGCGTGGCGAAGATGGCCGTCGGCGGCACGACGCGCGCCGCCGCTTCAGAGCAGCTGCCGCCCGCCCCGGAAGCGTGCCGCACGTGTCCCAAGCTCTACGGTCTCTAAGTGCTCAGCGCAGCCGAACAGGACTTCGTCTCCGGCCACGCCTACGTACCCGAACATCTCCCCGGCTATGTCAGCGCGATCTTTTCCGCCGAGCCGTACCTCATGGACGATTACCTCTGCTACCGGGGCGAACGCTCGATCGTACTGGTCGGCTATCCGCTGGCATCCCGGTTCGAGGAGCCCGCTCTGCAGGCGGTGCTCGAGGCGGCCGTATCCCGATTCCGGCCCGATTCGGTGGCGGTTACGGCGCCTTCGGTTTCCATGCTGGGCGAGAGCTGCCGCACGCGCGGGTCTGATCGATATTACCGGCTGGACCTCTCGGAGTTCCCGCCGCACCGCAATGCCGAACAGATGGTCCGCCGGGCATCCCGCGAGCTTCACATCGAGGACAGCGGCCGCATCGGGGAAGAGCACACCCGCCTGATCGCCGAATTCCTCGACTCCCGCCAGCCCGGCGATGAAGCGGGACAGATCATCCAGAAAATACCGCTCTATCTCTCATCGATGCCAACGGCGCGCCTGTTCAGTGCACGGGACCGCACCGGCCGCCTGGTCGCCTTCGATGTGGCTGAATTCGGGGCCGCGCATTACGCCTTCTACCAGTTCAATATCCGCTCCCGCGATCGCCATGTTCCGGGAGCCTCGGACTTGCTGCTCCACCACGTGATCCATGTCGCGCAAGAGCTGCAAAAACGCTATGTCAATCTCGGCCTTGGAGTCGACGAAGGGATCACGCACTTCAAGACGAAGTGGGGCGCGAGCCCGTTTCTTGATTACGAGTACTGCCGCTATTCGACCCGCCGGCCGGGAATTCTCGACGCGCTACTGCAAAAACCGTGATCTCCGCGCGCGAGGAAAACGACGCACTCGAGAACGCATACGTGCCCGAGCACACCGTTTCCATGATGAAGCTGATCTCCGGAGGCGAGCCGTTCCTCACCGACGGGTATCTTTCCTTCGTGGCCGGCAACTGGGCGATCGTCGTCGGCTACCCGCTGCACGGCACCTTCCGAAGCGGGCATTTTTCCCGTCTGATCGAGGACACCATCGAACGGCTCCGCCCCGATGCGCTTTGGTTCATCGCACCGGAGCCGGTTTCCTCCCTGGCCAGGCTCTGCCACGAGCGCGAAAGCGACGACTACTACACGCTCACGCTCGAGGGATTCGAGGCGAAGGGCGATCTGCGCTCCGCCGTCGCCCGCGCCTCGCGGAGACTGCAGGTAAGCAACGAGAAGGCGATCAGCACGGCCCACCAGGAGCTCGTTTCCGAATTCCTGGACAGGGAGAAGCCGGCGCCCCGGTTACGGCAGCTCTTTCTCAAAATGCCCGACTACGTGCCGCACTCGGATACCGCGAGGGTACTCACCGCAAGGGACCAAGACGGAAACGTGTGCGGCTTCTTCGTCGTGGAACTTGCCGCGGCGAACTTCGCGACCTACGTAGTGGGCTGCCGCTCCGGAAGGCATCGCGTTGCGGGCGCCTCCGATCTTTTGTTCTTCGAGATGGTCAATCTCGCGCGGGCGCACGGGAAACGCTACATCCATCTGGGACTCGGGGTGAACGAGGGCATCCGCAGATTCAAGAAAAAGTGGGGGGGCGTTCCCTCGCGGCGCTACGAGTTTTTCGGGCGTAGCCGCGCCGGTCCACCCTTTTTCGAGGCACTCGCGTCGAAGCTATGAACGTGCTGACCCGCCTGCACCGGCTTTTCACGAAAGAGCGGGAAATCCGGATGATATGGGAGGTCGAGAAAGGGGACAGAACGTCGTTCCTTGTCGGCACCTCTCATTTCTTCCCCTACCGCTTCACGGACTCGCTGCGCCGCCACATCGGGAGCGCGCACACGGTGTTGCTCGAGGGCCCGCTCGACGAACGCGCCATGCGCGCCGTCGTCGAGTCCGGGACGGGAAAGGGATCCCACCCGTCGCTCTACGACGCCCTGGACGCGCCAACCATCGAGAAAATCGGCGCTGCGCTCGCGGAGCCGACCGCTCCGGCGAGCGCATCGCGCCTGTACTGGGACATTCTGGGCGGCGGCCCCCAGGACTCGCTGCGCTCCGAGATCGGCGGGCTGAAGCCGTGGATGGCCTTCTATCACATCTGGACGCACTATCGCACGCGAGACGGCTGGGTCTACACGATGGATCTCGACGCCGCGAACATCGCCCGCGAAATGGGAAAAGAGGTGCGTTTCCTGGAACGGATCGAGGAACAGATCGAGGCGCTGAACCGGATCCCGCTCGAGCGCATTGTGGGCTTCCTGAAGAACGTGGACTGGTACCGCTACCGCAGGGACTTTGTGCGCCACTACCTCGCCGGAGACCTCGAGCGCCTGATGGCGACGGCAAGCGTGTTCCCGACTTTCTGCGAACCCATCATAGACAGACGCGATCCCGTGCTCCACGATCGGATGGGCCCGTTTCTGGAGAAAGGGAACGCCATCGCGTTTGTCGGGATCACGCACTGTCGGGGCATCATCTCCCGGCTGCGCGCGCAACGGTATGCGGTGAAGGCGGCGACCGGGCACTGAGCGCAACGGCTCCCGCGCCTTGGCTGAGGGCTGGCCGTGTATTCGTTGGAGCCGGACAAACGCCCAACGATCCTGGCTTTCCCGGCGCCGAACCCGGACGGCGCCGGAGAGCAGCGCCACCCACCGATGCGGCATACGTTTGATAGAATCGCGAGTAAATTGGTTCGAGCCGGCATCATCCGTTTCCTGCATCGCGGCCGAACGAAAAACCTGCCGGGCATTCACGCCTACGGGCAGATGAAAAACGCGCCGTAACAGACGAATCCGACGCAGAGTCAGGAGGTCAGCATGTCTCAGCGCCAACGTACGATGACCGTGGCGGAATACATGTTGCCGATCGAGCGCTTCCCGCATCTGGACGCGCGCTCCACGATACGCGCCGCTATCTCGACCATCCGCTCCGGCTTCACCGCGGCCGGCACGTTTGGATTCCGCAACGCGCTGGTGGTGGACGACCAGGGCGCGCTGGTGGGAACGGTTTCGATGCCGGTGGTGCTGCGAGGTTTAGCACCGGTGGCGCTGCGCAAGCCGATGAAGGATATTCAGTGGTCCTTCACCTCCGACCGCACCGGTCCCGAGGAGCTGTTCTGGGACCGGGTGCTCGCCGGCGAGGCGGGCGAAGCCGCGGAGCAGCCGGTGGGCGAGGTGGCGCGGCCAGTGCCAGCCACCGTTTCCCCGCGCGACTCGCTGTCCCGCGCGCTGACCCTCATTCTCGTTCACGAGGTACCTCTGCTTCCGGTGGTAGATGAAGGGCGCGTCGTCGGCGTCATCCGGCTGGTGGACATCTTCAATCTGGTGGCCGGCGTCATCGGGAACCCGAAGCGGGACTGACGTGAGCGACGACTCCCAACGTACCGTCATCGCCGCGCCGAGCGTGGCCATCGACTGGGGCCGCTGGGCCGCCCTGTCGGGCGGGCTGGCGCTGTTCCTATCCGTCTATTTCGCCGCTACGCCGGCGCCCGCGCTGGACCCGACGGGCAAGGCCTTTCCGCTCAGCCCCGAAGGCCAGGCGGCGCTCGCCCTGTTCCTGCTCGCGGCGACCTGGTGGGTGTTCGCGCCGGTGCCGATCGGGGTGACAGCGATCGCCATCGGCGTATTCCAGGCCCTGTTCCAGATCCGGACGGCGAAGGCGGCGTTTTCCGACTTCATGGACCCGGCGGTCTGGTTCATCTTCGGATCCATGGTGATCGGCGCTGCGTTCACCAAGACCGGGCTCACCCGGCGGCTCGCCTACAAGATGCTCACTCTCATCGGCGAGCGCACCGCCACCATCTACCTGGGCTGCTTCGTGGTCACGGCGCTGCTCACCCACATCATGGCGCATACCGCGGTCGCAGCCACCCTTTACCCGGTGCTGCTCGCCATCTATTCCCTCTACGATGCCTCGAGCCGCCCCACCCGCTTCGGCAAGGGCCTGTTCATCGGCATGGCGTTCGCCGCCGGCGCCGGCAGCATCGTCACCCTGCTCGGGTCCGCCCGCGGCATCGTGGGCGTCACGTTCTTCCGGGACATCGTCGGCGAGCGCGTGGGCTTCTTCGAAATCCCGTGGTACCTCGGCCCGGTGGGCTGGCTCATGGTGATCGTCATCTGGTGGCTCATGCTGGCGATGTTCAGGCCGGAGCGCAGCACCGTGCCCGGCCTCACGGAGACGTCCCGGCGCCTCTACGCCGAGCTGGGCGGGGTGACCCGCCGGGAACTCCTGGCCGCGGCGATCGTGCTCGGCACGCTCCTGGTGCTCGCCTTGCAGGTGTTCGTGCCGGCGCTGGAGCCCTTGAGCCGGCCCGCGATCCTGCTGGTCGCGACGCTGCTGTTTTTCATCTTCGGCGTCCTCGATCTCGGAGACCTGGAGGAGATTCCCTGGAACATCATCCTGCTATTCGGCGGCGCCATGAGCATCGGCTTCTGCCTGTGGGAGACCGGCGCGGCGGAATGGCTGGCGGTAAAGTGGCTGAGCCCGTTCCAGGGTGGACACTGGTTCATGTTCCTGATGGCGCTGGCCGTGTTCGTTCTGGTCGTCACCAACATCATCATGAACGTGGCCGCCATCGCCATCTCGCTGCCGGTGTCGCTGGTGATCGCGGGCTATCTGGGCGTCGCGCCCGAAGTGGTGCTCTACGTCGCGCTCGCCACCGCCGGCATGCCGTTCCTGTTCCTGGTCGGGGCAGCGCCCAACGCCATCGCCTACCAATCCGGCCAATTCACCGCGATGGAATTTCTCAAGGCGGGCATTCCGGCGAGCGCGCTGCTGCTCGCCGTGCTGGCGCTCGCGATCCTTGGTCTATGGCCCCTGCTGGGCATGCCGACCCTCAAGGGTATCGGCTCATGAGCCACCGCCGGCTGAGGCACGGCGCGGGTTTCCCTAATTCAACATGTAAGACTCAACATTGCTTTCTACGCGGCCGCGCTCGCCTGCTTCGATGCGGTGCGCGAGCCGACTGTCGGATAGGGATAGAGCATGTTGAGCGCGATGCTCTGGTTGGCCGTCTGCACGATGCGCACGTGCTCGCGTTTGAGCTCCCGGGCGTGCCGGCAACCGCACGCGTGCGCGATCATGTCGATCTCGCGATTCATGTTGCGCGCATAGCTGGCGACACGAACGAATTTTTCCTCCACGACCAGGCCGCGCTGCAGGCGCTTGTTGTGGGTCGTGACGCCGGTGGGACAGGTGTTGGTATGGCAGCGCAGCGCCTGGATGCAGCCCAGCGCAAACATGAAGCCGCGGGCGGTGTTGACGAAGTCGGCTCCGACGCAGAGCGCCCACGCCGCGCGGGCGGACGTGACGAGCTTGCCCGCCGCCACCACGCGCACGCGGCTTTTGAGGTCCGCCTGCAGGAGCGAGTCCACGACGCGTGGAAGCGCTTCCGCGATCGGCAGCGCCATGTGGTCCATGAGCGTCTGCGGCGCGGCACCGCTGCCGCCCTCCCCGCCGTCGATCACGAAAAAGTCCGGCGCGTACTCCCTGCCCCGGCGCAGCACGGTTTCACACAGCTCGTTGATGAACTCCCAGCCGCCGATCGCCGTCTTCACTCCGACCGGCCGGCCGGTGAGGTCCCGGATATAGGCGATCTTGTCGAGCAACTCGCCCACGTTGGCGATGTCGTAATGCCGGTTGGGGCTGATCGAGCCCTTGCTCGCCGGTATCCCACGGATGCGCGCGATCTCCTCGGTGACCTTCTCGCCTGGCAGCACCCCGCCCTTGCCCGGCTTGGCACCCTGCGAGAGCTTGATCTCGAATGCCTTCACCATCCGCGCGAGCTCCTTCGCCTTTTCCGGCGAGAAGCTGCCGTCGAGATTGCGGATGCCGTACTTGGCGGTGCCGATCTGCATGACGATGTCGCACTCGCCCTCCAGGTGATAGGACGAGAGCCCGCCTTCGCCGGTATCGAGCCAGCATCCCGCGAGGTTCGCGCCGCGGGAGAGCGAGCGCACCGCCGGCGCGGAGATCGCGCCGTAGCTCATACCGCTCACGTTGACGATCGAGCGCGCCTCGAACGGATGCTTGCAGTAGCCCTCGCCGATGACGAGCGAGGGCGTGGGCAGGCGGTCTTCCTCCAGCACCGGAAAAGCGTCGTTCACGAAAATGATCGAGCCCGGCTCGCGCAGGTCGTTGGTCGAGCCGAAGCCGATGATCCCGCCCTCGTCCTTCGCCACGCGATAGACCCACCCGCGCGTGGCCCGGTTGAACGGCATCTCGTCGCGGTCCCCTGCGAAAAAATACTGCCGGAAATACTCGCCGAGGTCCTCGAAGTAGAAGCGCAGCCGACCGACGACCGGATAATTGCGCAGGACGGTGTGCTTCTTCTGCGTGACGTCGTGGACGATGAGCGCGATCAGCCCGCCGACCAGAACGAATCCCAGGACCGTTCCGATCCCGTAAGACACCACGCTCAACATGCCCTCCATACCGCCCCCGCGCGTTTGCTAGAATCTGCCGACAACTATAGAGGAAATGCATGGACTTGGCATCGGAGATCGCGCGCAGCGTGGCGGCCGCGCTCGCCGAGGACGTCGGCGACGGCGATCTCACGGCCCCTCTCACATCTGCCGGGAACAACGCGCGAGCAACGGTGCTGTGCCGCGAGGAGACCGTGGTGTGCGGGCAGCCGTGGTTCGAGGCGTGCTTTCGCAGTCTCGACGCCGCGGTGGAAATACGTTGGGCCCTCGCCGAAGGCGCGCGGGCCGCGGCGGGAGCACAAGTGGCCACGCTGTCCGGAAAGGCGCGCGCTCTGCTCACCGGGGAGCGCGTTGCGCTCAATTTCCTGCAAACGCTCTCCGCGGTCGCGACCGCCACGCGCCGCTACGTACACGCGGTCGCGGGCACGCGCGCGAGAATTGTGGATACGCGCAAGACCCTCCCCGGGCTGCGCGCGGCGGAAAAATACGCGGTGCGCGTGGGCGGTGGCCTCAACCACCGGATGGGGCTCTATGACGCCATGCTGATCAAGGAGAACCACATCGCCGCCGCCGGCGGCGTCCGCGCCGCGCTCGCGGCCGCGAAGAGAGCGGCACCGGCCGGTATCTGGATACAGGTGGAGGTGGAGAACATCGGGCAGCTCAAGGAAGCGCTCGATGCCGGGGCCACCATGGTGTTGCTCGACAACATGAGCGTCGGCGATTTGCGCGAGGCGGTGCGCATCGCCGCCGGTCGCGCCGAGCTCGAAGCCTCCGGCGGCATCGCCCTGGAGAACGTGCGCGCGGTGGCGGAGACCGGCGTGGACCGCATCTCCATCGGCAGCCTCACGAAGGACATTCGGGCAGCGGATTTCTCGATGCGGTTCGAAGCCTAACCGCCGATGAACGCCGATACACGCCGATGTAGTAACTGCTAAATCACTTCAGCCACAGAGAATACAGAGAGTACAGAGAAAAAAGCGCCCAAAACTCGCTTCCCTCCGCTCGCATTCCCCAAAGGGAACGGCGGTGGGTACCAAGCCTTTTGGGTAAGAAAGGCTTCACGTCCCGCATGACCCCGCCGCGAAGCGGTCGGCGTCGATGCGGTGGTTATGCCCGACGCTGCCAAATGGTCGGGTTTCGGCGCCCGTGGAACACGGCGAGAACCACCAGCGCATCGGAACGGACGCGAAAATAAATCGCGAAAGGAAAGCGACGCGTGACTGTACGTCGAATATCACCGAATACGACAGGATAGCGCTGTGGTGCGGCCGCAGCACTCGCAATGGCCTGCTCAATCTCGCGGATGAATTCTTCGCCGAGACCAGCTGCTCTTTCGGCATACCAAGCGGCCGTATCCTCAAACTCACTTTTTGCAGCGCGCCGGAAAACGACGCGAAGCGTCATCGACTCAAGCGCGATCGAGCCGCTGCTTTGACCTCATCCCAAGGCACGACGTCTTCAGGAAACGAATTGTCATCCGCGACTCGGCGATCCAATTCAGCGCGTTGCTCGTCAGTCAGGGGAAACACCTTTGCGTCGGCGCAAATGGTCGCCCATATCTCCTCGACGAGAGCAAGCCGTTCATCGACATTAAGCCGATCGATGCCCAGGGTCTTGACGGAAACACTCATGGTCACCTCCGTCCAAAGTGCGAATTTAGCACGCGCGTTCTCTCGATGCCACGTCGGGTATAACGAATGAAAGGGACTTCCCCTACTCGATACGGCATTGGAGTGCCAAGATTGAGTGTCATTTGTTCAATCTACACGAGAAGGGAAGTCCTTATAGTGAAGTAGGTGACCTAAAAGCCGGTTTGCAAATCGGCATTCTGCTTCGGGCTTAATGGTTTATCAAGCCAAACAAGACCTTATCGAACAAAGCGGAATAAAAACTCCAGATGGCAGGACTGGATGCGAAAAAAAAAGGGCGCGACATCGCGTCCGTTTAATCATGTTGCATTCCTGATTGTTCTCTGTGCTCTCTGTGGCTTGTTGGTCTTGCCTTTGTCCGCGTTCATCGGCGGTTCCATAATTTTCGTTCTTCGCGCCTTTGCGTCTAGCGTTTGAGGTGCTCGCGGATCACGCGCTCGATCGCCGGTAGCTCCGCATCGACCGTGAGCGGCTTCGCGCTGTGAGCGATCGCGGTGTCGGGGTCCTTCAGCCCATGGCCGGTCAGGGTGACGACGATGCTGCTGCCCTCGCCTATTCTCCCCAGCTCGAGGTCCTTCAGGACCCCGGCGAGGCCGGTCGCGGACGCCGGCTCGCAGAATATCCCCTCGGACTCGGCGAGCAGCTTTTGCACGCGCAGGATTTCCTCGTCGCTGCACTCCGCGAACCACCCGCCGGATTCCTTCTGCGCCGCGAGCGCCTGTTGCCACGACACCGGGTTTCCGATCCGGATGGCGGTCGCCACCGTCTCCGGGCTCTCGACCGGGCGTCCGCGCACGATCGGCGCTGCGCCGGAAGCCTGGTAGCCCAGCATGATCGGGCGGCGCGTCGCGATCTTCGTCTTGCGGAACTCGCACTTGCCGGCGCAGAACGCGCACGCATCGGTGCTCTCGCATACCGCCTCCGAGTAGCCGATCCAGTGCGCGGTGATGTTGCCGGCGTTGCCTACCGGCAGCGCGTGGTAATCGGGCGCGTCGCCCAGCGCCTCGATTACCTCGAAGGCGATCGTCTTCTGCCCCTGCAACCGGTACGGATTGATGGAGTTCACGATATTGACCGGCGCGGTCTTCGCGACCTCCTGCACGAGGCGCATGCCGTCGTCGAAGTTGCCCCGGATCTGGATCACGACCGACCCGTGCATCATCGCCTGCGAGAGCTTCCCGAGCGCGATCTTGCCTTCCGGTATGAGCACGAAACACGCGATCCCCGCGCGTGCGGCGTATGCGGCGGCGGCGGCCGACGTGTTGCCGGTCGAAGCGCAGATGATCGCCCTCGCCCCCGCTGCCACCGCCTGGGTGACCGCCATCGTCATGCCGCGGTCCTTGAACGAGCCGGTCGGATTGAGCCCCTCGAACTTGGCGTAGATGCGCACGTTCCTGCGCAGCAGGCGCGGCAGGTTCTCGAGCTCCACGAGCGGGGTCGCTCCCTCGTTCAGCGACACCGCGCGCGTCTGCGGCGCGACCGGCAGGCGCTCGCGGTATTTGTCGATCACGCCGGTGTAGCGTTCCATGTTCAAAGTTCAAGGTTCAAGGTTCAATGTTTTCAGGATCGCCCCTGCCCCGCAGGCCGAAGGTTCGATGTTCGTGAACCCGGAACTTGGAACTCGGAACCTTGAACCCGGAACCGCTCGGCGTCAGCTGAGCTGTTCGAGGCGGATGCGCGTGATCTTGCCGATCACGACCGGCAGCCCCTCGATCCTGGTGATCGCCGCGTCCACGTTCTTCTCGCGGGTAAGATGGGTGAGCATGATGATGTCCACCTGATCCTCTCCCTCCTGCGGTTCTTTCTGCATCATCGCATCGATCGAAATCCGCAATTCTGCAAGGATGCGGGTGATGTCCGCGAGAACCCCGGGCTTGTCGAGCACCCGCATGCGCAGATAGTACGCGGTCTCGACCTCGCCCATCGGCAGAATCGGGATCGAGGACAGCCGGTCGGGCTGGAACGCAAGGTGCGGCACGCGGTGCTCCGGGTCCGCGGTCAGCGTCCGCGCGACGTCCACCAAGTCGGCGACGACGGCGGAGGCGGTCGGCTCGGCGCCCGCGCCCGCGCCATAATACATGGTCTGCCCCACCGCGTCGCCCTTCACGAGGATGCCGTTCATCACGCCCTCGACGTTCGCGAGCAGTCGCCGCGCCGGGACGAGCGTCGGGTGCACCCGCAGCTCGATGCCCTGCGCCTTGCGCTTGGTGATGCCCAGCAGCTTGATGCGGTATCCCATCTCCTCCGCGTAGCGGATGTCCTCCTGCGTGAGCCGGGAGATGCCTTCCGTGTAGCACGACTTGAACTGCATCGGGATTCCGAATCCGATGGCCGCCATGATCGTGAGCTTGTGCGCTGCGTCGATGCCCTCGATGTCGAAGGTGGGGTCGGCTTCGGCGTACCCGAGGCGCTGGGCCCGTTGCAGCGCCTCGGCGAAGCTTGCGCCCTTGTCGCGCATCTCGGACAGCACGTAGTTGCTGGTGCCGTTGATGATGCCGGCGATCCACTCGATCCGGTTCGCGCTGAGGCCTTCGCGCAGCGATTTGATGATGGGTATGCCTCCGCCCACCGCGGCCTCGAAGGCCACCATCACGTCCTTCTTCTGCGCGGCCGCGAAGATTTCGTTTCCATGCTGGGCGAGCAGCGCCTTGTTCGCGGTGACGATGTGCTTGCCGTTGGCGATCGCCTTGAGGATGAGGTCCTTGGCCGTCGCGGTGCCTCCGATCAACTCGACCACGATGTCGATGTCGGGACTGTTCACCAGTTCGTTTGCATCGCCCGTGACGCTCGCGCGCCCGCCGACGATGCGCCGCGCCTTCTCGAGTTCCTTGTCGGCCACCATGCGCATCATGATCGCGCAGCCCGCGCGGCGTTCAATCTCCTCCTGGTTGCGGCTGAGCACGGCGAAGGTGCCGCCGCCCACGATGCCGATGCCGAGCAGGCCCACGTTGATGGGGCGCAATCCGGGCTGTTCTTTCTTGCTCACAGCTTGCCGTCCTTCTTGAACATGTCCCTGATGCCGCGCAGCGCCTGCCGGCTTCGGGCCTCGTTCTCGATCAGGGCGAAGCGCACGTGCCCGTCCCCATAATGGCCGAAACCGATCCCGGGCGATACCGCGATCTTGGCGTCCGCCAGGAGCTTCTTCGAGAACTCCAGAGACCCCAACGCGCGATACGGCTCCGGAATCGGCGCCCACAGGTACAGCGTTGCCTTCGGCACCTCGACCGGCCAACCAAGCGCGTGCAATCCGCCTGCCAGCACGTCGCGCCGCCCCTGGTAGATGCGGCACACCGCTTCCACGCAGTCCTGCGGCCCCTCGAGCGCGATGATGGAGGCGACCTGGATCGGCGTGAACATTCCGTAGTCATGATAGCTCTTGATGCGTGCGAGCGCGGTGACGAGCTCGCGGTTGCCGACCATGAATCCCACCCGCCACCCCGCCATGTTGTAGCTCTTCGACATGGTGAAGAACTCCACGGCGATCTCGCGCGCGCCCGGCACCTGCAGGATCGACGGGGCCTGGTAGCCGTCGAACACGATGTCCGCGTAGGCGAGATCGTGCACGACGTAGATGTGATGCTCCCGGGCGAGCGCGACGAGCCGCTCGAAGAACGCCAGGTCCACGCACTGCGTGGTCGGGTTGCTCGGAAAGTTCACGATCAGCATCTTCGGCTTCGGGTAGGAATCCCGCAGCGCGCGCTCCAGCGGCTCGAAGAAATCCGCCCCGGGGAGCATGGGCACGTGGCGGATGTCGGCGCCGGAGATCACCGGGCCGTAGATGTGGATCGGATAGCTCGGATTGGGCACCAGGACGATGTCCCCGGTATCCAGCGTGGCGAGCGCGAGGTGCGCGATGCCTTCCTTGGAGCCGATCGTGACGATCGCCTCCGAATCCGGATCGAGCTCGACATCGTAGCGGGCCTTGTACCAGCCGCAGATGGCGCGTCGGAGCCGCGGTATGCCCTTCGACACCGAGTAGCCGTGGGTGTCCGGGCGCTGCACGCTCTCGATGAGCTTCTCGACGATGTGCCGCGGCGTCGGCTGGTCGGGGTTGCCCATGCTGAAGTCGATGATGTCCTCCCCGCGCCGGCGCGCCGCGAGCTTGAGCTCGCCCGTGACGTTGAACACGTACGGCGGGAGCCGCTTGATGCGCGGAAATTCTTCCATGCTCGACTCGATCTCAGCTCGGGGTCATGCCCGGTCAGGCGGCGCAAAAGCGTATAATTCTAGCGGAGCGACTAATCCACAGCAAATCAGAAGGTTATCCGTGAAGCTTCACCTGGCTTCCGCTGCTGGACGCAACCTGTTCTCGGGCTACGGCACGGGTTATGTCTCGGTCAACAACGTGCGCTACGCCTGCAGCGTGGTGGTGACGCCCGAGGCGGTGTCCGAATGGAAGGTCGGCGGCTTCGATGCGCTCACGGCCGCCGACTTCGGGCCCGTGGTGAACCTCGGTCCGGAGGTCGTGATCTTCGGGACCGGATCGGCGCAGCGTTTTCCCCGGTCGGAAATCGCGCGCCTGCTCGTGGAGCAGGGCATCGGGTTCGAGGTGATGGACAGCAGCGCCGCGTGCCGCACCTACAACATCCTCGCGGCCGAAGGGCGCAAGGTGGCGGCCGCGATCCTGATCGATTAGGCGGCGAGCGGCGGCACCGCGCGGCTGCGGCTCTGCAGCGCCTCGCGCACGTCCGCGCGCAGTTGCTCCTCGGTGAGCGACTTGGGCAGGAACCGGGCCACTTCCCCCTTGTTGACCGCATCGGCCATCATGTTGAAGTCGCTATAGGCGCTCGTGATCATGCGGATGGTCGCGGGGTGCAGGGCCTTCACCCGCTGCAGGAACTCGGTGCCGCGCATGCCCGGCATGCTCTGGTCCGTGATGATCACGTCGACCCGATGGATGCCGAGCAGATTCAGCGCCTCGTGCGCGCTGCGCGCGCTCAGGATCTGATAGCCGTCGGGTGTGAGCCCGCGCCGCAGCAGCGTGAGGGCGTCGTCGTCGTCGTCCACCAGCAGTATTGTCGGCGCATTCGATACCGCGGCCTGAGACGGGCGCTGCATGCGGCGGTCCTCCCGCAGCAACCGGCCGCACTCCTGCACTTCCAGCGGGCGGGAGAAGAAATAGCCCTGGATCTCGTCGCAGCCGTATTCCGCGAGAAACGCGAGCTGCTCCCCGGTTTCCACGCCCTCTGCGATCACTTTCAGTCCCAGGCTGTGCGCCATCGAGATCACGGCGCGCGTGATCGTCGCGTCATCGCCGTCGGTGGTGATGTCGCGCACGAATGAACGGTCGATCTTGAGCGAATCGAGCGGGAAGCGCTTCAGATATCCCAGGCTCGAGTAGCCGGTCCCGAAGTCGTCGATCGAGAGCCCGACCCCGACGCGCTTGAGGAATTCGAGCGTGCGCACCGCTTCCTCGGTGTTCACCATAAGAGAGCTCTCGGTGATCTCGAGATCGATCAACGCGGGATCCACCCGATGCTCATCGAGGATACGGCTGATGGTGGCTCCAAATTCCTTTGCGGAGAACTGCCTTGCCGAGAGGTTGACGGCGACCGGCATCGCCTTCATTCCGGCGCTCTCCCATTCCTTGATCTGGGCGCATACAGCCCGGAGCACCCAGTCGCCGACGGGCACGATGAGACCGGTGTCCTCCAGCACCGACATGAACTCGCCCGGGGAAACCAGCCCGCGCTCGGGATGCCGCCAGCGCAGCAGCGCCTCCACGCCCACGATCTCGCCGCGCACGACACTGGCCTTCGGCTGGTAGTGGAGCAGAAATTCGTTACGTTCGAGGGCGCGCCGCAGGCTGCCTTCCATGCTGAGAGTTTCCAGCGCCCGGGCGTTCATCTCGGGCATGTAGAACTGGTAGCAGTCCCGCCCGATCTCCTTCGCGCGGTACATCGCCGTGTCCGCGTTCCGGGTGAGCGCGTCCTGCTCCGTGCTGTCGGTGGGATAGATCGTGATGCCGATGCTCGCCGTGACGTAGACCTCCGCGCCCTCCAGCCGGAAAGGCTGCTTGAAGCTTGCGAGGATTTTCTGCGCGACGAGGTTCGCGTCCTGCGCGCCCGCGAGGTTCGTGAGCACGACCGCGAACTCGTCTCCGCCGAGGCGTCCCACCGTGTCGCCCGAGCGCACCGTCTCGGAAAGGCGCTCCGAGACCTGCTGCAGCAGCTTGTCCCCCACCGCATGGCCGAGCGTGTCGTTCACGTTCTTGAAGCGGTCTACGTCGATGAACATCACTCCCACGGACCACTGGCTGCGCTTCGCCTGCGCGAGCGCCTGTTTCAGCCGGTCGTAGAACAGCACGCGGTTGGGCAGGCTGGTGAGCACGTCGTAGTGCGCAAGATGCATGAGCCGCTCCTCCGCAAGCTTGCGCTCCGTGATGTCCTCCGCGATGCCCGCAACGCGGTAGACGTTGCCCGCCGCGTCGCGCACCGGGAATGCCCGGTCGTGTATCCAGCGGATGGTGCCGTCGGCTCGTACGATGCGATACGTCTCGTCGTAACCCCCTTGCGCTGCGGCCTTGCGCGCAGCATGGATGCGGTAACGGTCCTGCGCGTGCACCGAGCGGATCAGCACCCGGGGGCTCTCCAGGATCTCTTCCAGAGACCGCCCGAACAGCGTTCGTGCGGCGGGGCTGAGATAGAGCGTCTTTTTCTGCGCGATGTCCGTGATCCAGAATGCCTGCGGGATGTTGTTCGCAAGCTGCCGGAACTGCTCCTCGCTCTCCTGCAAAGCGGCTTCCGTGCGCTTGCGCTCGGAGATGTCGCGGAAGATCGCCGATACCCCGACGAGCGTTCCCGCCGCATCGCGAACCGGTGACACGCTGATCTGGACCTCCACCCGCCTCCCGTCTTTCGCGTAGCGCACCGTCTCGAACGCCGGCACTACCTCCCCGCGCAGCAAGGCGTCCGTGTTGCGCCGCGACTCATGCGCGTATTCCGGCGGGGCCAGCATGGAGATCGACCGTCCGATCATCTCCGCCGCCGTGTAACCGAGCATGCGCTCGGCGCCTGCATTCCACGAGAGGATCGTACCGTCGAGCGCGTGGCTCACGATCGCGTCATCGGAAGTCTCCACGATCGCCGCCAGCCGCGCGCGTTCCGCCTCGGCGCGCCTGCGCTCGATGAACTGACCGATCTGCCTGCCGATCGAGCCCGTGATCTGCAGCAGCATCTCGTCCGGCTGCCGCAGGTCGCGGCCGAAGAACTCCATCACCCCGAGCACGTTGCCTCCGGCGAGGATCGGAAACGAATAGGCGCTGCGCAGCCCGAGCTCGAGCGCGCGCTCCCTGCGATTCAACGTTGTTTCGCGCTCGATGTCCACGATCCAGGTCGGGACCTTCTCGACCCATGCGCGCCGGAGCAGCCCACCGGGCTTCAGCGACCGGAGACGGACCCAGGCCCCCTCGCTCGCGGGCACGACGTCCATTGGAACATCGCTCCAGTAGTCGCGGCGCACCAGCGTGCCCTCGGTCTCGCTCCAGTTCCAGTATGCGCCGTAGGCCCAGTCCATCGCCTCCCCGATGGTGCGCAGGAGCCGCGGCACCGCCTCTTCGAGCATTACCGACTCCGCGAGCACGCTGCTCACCGCGTGCTCCACGGCGCGGCGGCGCTCCGAACGCATGCGCTCCGTGATGTCGCGGCTGACACCGATGGTACCGATGATGCGGCCCGAGGAATCCCGCATCGGCACCTTGGTGGTCGAGGACCATCGGGTCTCGCTGTGCGTGCCGTCCGGCATTCTCACGATGACCCTCTGCTCCTCATTGTGCAGCGGCGTTCCCTCCTCCACGATGGCGGCGTCCTGCGCGGCCATCCTTGCAGCAATCTCGGGCGGGAACACGTCGAAAACCGTCTTGCCGACGATCTCCTCATCGGTGATCCCGCGGACCCGGAGCCAGGCCCGGTTGCCGAGCCGGAAGCGCCCGTCCCGGTCCTTCACGTAGATGTAATCGGGCAGGGTATCGATGATCGTGCGCAGCAGCGCCCGCTCGCGCGCGATCGCTTCTTCCGCCCGCTTGCGGTCGGCAACATCGGAATAGACCACCGCCAACCCGATAACGTCACCCGCGCGGTTGCGGATCGGCGAGGCGCTGATCGAAACCTGTACGCGCTGCCCGTCCTTGTCGAGCCGCTCGGTGTCGAAAGGCGCGACCTGCCCTCCGGCAAGAACGGTCGAACGGCCCTGCTCGAACTCGTGATGCCGCTCCTGCGGCACGAGGATGCTCGCGCTGCGTCCGGCCACCTCCTTCGCGCGGTAGCCGAAAAGGCGCTCGGCGCCCGCGTTCCACGTGAGGATCGTGCCGTCGGGCGCGGTACTCATCATCGCGTCCTGCGAGCACTCCACAATCGAGGCGAGCTGCGCGAGCTCCGCCATCGCGCGGCTGCGCTCGATCAGGCGGGCGAGCTGCGCGCCCACGCTCGTGACCGCCTCGAGCAGAAGCGAGTCGGGCTCGCGCGGTTCCGGGGCGAAGAATTCGAGGAACGCCGCGACCTCGCCGCCCACGATCACCGGGAACGCAAAGGCCGAGCGCAGGCCGCACCCGGATGCTACCGACATCCGGCCAAAGCCCACCGCGGACGCGATGTCGTTGAGCCATACCGGCTTCTTCTCCTGCAGCACGACGCTGATGAAGCGCCCGCCCACCGAGAAGTAGCGCGCGTCCAGCGAGGCGCGCATCAGCGCGTCGTAACGGTCGGGATGTTTCGCGTGCCACAGCGAGTGCTCGGGGAAGCGGTCGCCTTCGCCCGGACCGTAGATGCCGAGCCGGCCGACGGGCCAGGCCCCATGCTCGCAGATCCGTTCGAGGCAGGTGCGCATCGCCGCCTCCGGAGAGGTGGCCTCGTTTGCCGCACGCGCCAGAGACTCCAGAAGTTGCGCGATCTCGGTCTTGCGCTGCAGCTCTTCGTCGGCGCGCCTGCGCTCGGTGATGTCCTCGACCACACGGATGAAGTACTTCGGTCTGCCGTCCGGCTCGCGCACCAGCGACACCGTGCGCTTGCCCCAGATCACGCGCCCGTCCCTGCAAATGTAGCGTTTGACGAAGTTATAGGTGCCGATCTCGCCCGCGAGGAGCTGGTCCTCGAGATGCAGATCCTTGTCCGCGTCCTCCGGGTGGTGGATCTGCAGGGGCGTCATGCCCATCAACTCTTCCCGGCTGTAGCCGACCATCTCGCAGAACCTGCGGTTCACCATCAGGAATCGCCGGTCGAGCGACGTGTGCATGATGCCCACCGCGGCCTGGTCGAAGGTGGCCTGGAAGCGCTCTTCCGCTTCCTTGCGTTCGGTAATGTCCTCCACGACGCTGATGACGTAGCTGGGATTGCCCTCGTGATCGCGGGCGATGGACATCGTCCTGCGTGCCCACATGATGGTGCCGTCCTTGCGTATGAAGCGCTTCTCCCCCGCGACCGCGCTCGCCCCTCCCTTCACGAGCCCCATCCGGAGTCGCGTCCCTTCCCCGAAATCATCGGGATGGGTGATGGCCCGGAGAGGTTTGCCGATGAGCTCGTCCCTCGCGTAGCGAATCATTTCGCAGAACTTCTGGTTGACGTCCACGAGCACCCCGTCGAGGTCCACGCGCGAGATGCCCACCGCCGCCTGGTCGAAGATGTCCCGGAAGCGCCGTTCGCTCTCCCGCAGCCCTGTTTCCGCATCGATGCTGGCCGTGACGTTCTTCGCGACTCCGCGATACCCCGTGAACTCGCCAAGCGCATCGAACACAGGGTCCCCGCTCACTGAAACGTAGTTCGTCTTCCCGTCCTCGCCAATGCGCTCAAGCAGAAGATCGCGGAACGGCTGCCGCGCGGCAAGCACCGCCTTATGGGCCTCCCATGTGGTGTTGACAGCGCGGGTCCTCGGGAGCTCCCAACGCGTCTTGCCGGTATGGTCGGCCGCGGAAATCCCGGCGTGGGACTTTACAGTGGTGGATACCGAGACGAATCTCAGCTCGGCATCCTGCTCCCACGACCAGTCGGACGAGAGTTCCGTCAGCACGCGGAACCGCTCTTCGCTCTTTCGCAGGGCGGCCTCCGCATCGTCGCGCGCCTTGCGCGTGCGCAAGGTGGATATCCCGAAACTGATGTCGGCGGCAAGCGTGGTAAGCAGCGCGATTTCTTCGTCGTCGAACGCGTCGGCTTCGCCCGCGTGCATCACGAGCACCCCCAGCGCGTTGTTTTCCGCCAGCAGTGGCAGCGCGATCGAAGACTGGAACCCATACCGCAGGGCGCGCGCGCGGCGCCACGCGTTTTCCGGACGCGTATCGCCCAGCAGGTCCCTGGCGATGACGGTTTGGCACGACGCAAAGGCGTTGCTCCCGACACCGCGGTGCACCACTTCGTGCCCGGATTCCGGTGCGGAAACCAACGGAAGGTATTCACCGAACCCCGCCTGCGCAGCCGCCGCGAGCGGCCGCTCCGCATCCCCGGTCGCCAGCTCGATCCATCCCTGCCGGTAGCCGCCGGTCTCGACGATGATGCGGCACATTGCCTGCATCAGCCCGGACTCGCTCTCCGCGCGTACCAGCGCGTGCGTGCCCTCGGCGAGAACGCGACGCGCACGCGCTGCGCGCTCGAGGCGCGCTTCGGTGCGCTTGCGCTCGGTCACGTCCTCGAACACCTGGACCAGGTACGGGGCGCCGCTCACCGTCTCGCGCGCGAGCGTCACGGTGCGGTTTACCCAGATCACATCCCCGTTCTTGCGCACGTAGCGCTTTTCTCCCTGGAAATAGGGCCGCACGGAGGCGACCACCTCCCGTCGCAACTGGTCCTGCGTGCCGCGGTCCTCGGGAAAGGAAAGGTCGCCCGTGGCGAGCTCGAGCAGCTCTTCGCGCCGGTAGCCCAGCATCTCGCACAGCTTCCTGTTGACCTCGCGGATGGCTCCCTCGGTCGTGGTATGCGCGATGCCCACCGCAGCCTGGTCGAAGGTTGCCCGGAAACGCCCTTCCGCATCCTTGCGGTGCGTGATGTCGAGCACGTGCACCACACGGTAGAGCGGCGCACCGTCGTTGCCCCGCACCAGCGAGCCGGTCACCTGGACCCAGACCGCATGGCCGTACTTGTGCAGGTAGCGTTTGTCGCGCTGCGAGCTGGCGAGCTTGCCGGCGAGCAGCTGCTGCAGCGCCTCCACGTCGCCGGGCACGTCGTCCGGGTGCGTGATGGCGTGACACTCGGTCCCACGCAGCTCGGAGTCCGTGTATCCGGTAATTTCGCAGAATGCCTGGTTCACCCGGAGCCACCGCCCGTCCAGCGTCGTCAACGCCATGCCGACGGCGGCGCGATCGAAGGCGTTCCCGAACTCGTGCCCGTCGCGGCTGAGTTTCCGCTCGGCTGCCTGCGCCCGGCTACGCACCTCGCTCATCTTGAGGACCGAGCTTACTGCGGCACCGAGCCGGTTCAGGCGGTCCTTTGACAGCACGTCGCTCGCGCCCAGGCGTGCTGCCTGGCTCTTGAGCTCGCGATTCATCCTGCCCGAGACGAGGATGAAGGGAAGATCGGGATAGCTTTCGCGAGTGAGCTCCAGCGCGCGGATCCCGCTGAAGCTCGGCAGCTCGTAGTCCGAAAGGACAAGGTCCGGCTGCGCGACGAGCTCCGAGCGGAATCCCGCCTCGGAATTGACGCGGCGCAGCGCGAACGTGAATCCCGCGCCGGTCAATGTCCGCTCGATCAACGCGGCATCTTCGTCGGAATCCTCGACCAGAAGTATCCTCAGCGCGCTGCGCGCATCGTCCCGAGGTGCTCCGCTATCCATTCCTCGCTCCTGTGAGCTGGCTGCAACGCCGATTGCGACGCACGGCGGCTCCTATGCGTAGTGTTGCGGCCGCGGCTCGTTGAGCTGCAGCCAGTACTGGCTGATCTGACCGATCGCCGCATGGAATTTCTCGTAATTCACCGGCTTCACGATGTAGCTGTTCGCTCCGAGCTCGTAGCTCCGCTCCACGTCCGGGCTCTCGCGCGACGAGGTCAGGACCACCACCGGTGTCGCGCGTGTGCGCACATCGTTCCTCATCTGGCGAAGCACCTCGAGCCCGTCCACGCGGGGCAGCTTGAGATCCAGCAACACGACCGTCGGATCGCTGTCTCCGCGTCGCTGCGCATGGCTGCCCCGGCACAGCAGAAAATCGAGCGCCTCCGCGCCGTCGCGCGCGAGCTGGACGCGGCTGCCCGGGCGATGCGCGCGCAACGCCTGCAGCGTCAACTCCACGGCGTCGGGATCATCCTCGACCAGCAAGATCCCAGCGGGCGGTACGCCCTGTTGGTTCACTCGGCCCCCATTGAAATACTGCAACCCGTTGCCTGCAAGGGATAAATGCCGGTTTCCAGGGGTGCTGCACCCCTGGGTTTCGCAGGCCAGTTTGCTACCCCGGGATCCGATGTTAGGCGGGGGGCGTCGCGTTCCCTATCAGGCATTCCCCTAGAAACGGGCAGGAAAATACTGAAACGAGCGGGAGCGGCGCTGTAAGCGCAGCCTGTCGGCCGCGCCGGTTTCCAGGAACTACTGAGAAATGAAAGAGTTAGGAACGTCCGAGGGGTGGGCCCCTGTCACCGCGCAGGCCCTAACCGGCGCTGATCAAGCCGTGGCGTATGGCATAGCGCACGAGGCCTGCCACGTCGCGGATACCGAGGCGCTCCATCAGCTGTTGGCGGTGGCTTTCCACCGTCTTGACGCTGAGCTTCAACCGACGCGCGATTTCCTTGGTGCTGCTGCCCTCGGCGATGAGCTGCAAGACCTCCCGCTGGCGCGCGGTGAGAACTGCGAGCGGCTCGTGCTCGCCACCGACGCGCTGCATGTAATCCTCGACAACCTGCCTGGATATCGGCGGGCTGAGATAGGTCTCGCCACGCGCCACCGCCTGGAGCGCAAGCTCCAGCTCGAGCGGCGCGGAGTCCTTGAGCAGATAGCCCGACGCGCCCGCACGCAACGCCTGGAGCACGTACTCCTCCGTCGCATGCATGGACAGGATCATCACGCGCACGCGCGGATGCTGTTTCTTCACCTGCAGCGTCGCTTCCAGTCCGTTCATGCCGGACATGCTGATGTCCATCAGCACGACGTCGGGATGGTGGGCTCGAGCCAGGTCGAGCACCTCCCGCCCGTCCTGCGCTTCGGCCACGACCTCGACGTCCTTCATCTGGCCGATCAGCGAGCGCAGCCCGGCGCGCACCAGCCGGTGATCGTCAGCGAGCAGGATGCGCAACCGCTTCATCGTGCCGTCCGCTCACCGCGCGACCCGGGCGGGTTCGTCGAACCACGCGTGTACCTCGGCGCCATTTCCGGGCGTGGACCGGAATTCGGCGCGCCCGCCTGCAAGCGTCGCGCGCTCTTCCATGCTCAACAGGCCCAGGCTCCCGCCATCAATGGCCTTGTTGCGCGCCCGCCCGACATCGAAGCCCGCGCCGTTATCGCGGACATACAGGTGCACCACCGGCCCTTCACACGCCAGCCGGACCGAGATCTCGCCCGGCCGCCCATGGCGCAGGGCATTCGTGACCGCCTCCTGCGCGATGCGAAAACACGCGGTTTCGATGTCGGGGCGGAACCGCGCGGGAAGGCCGTCGGAGTCGAAGTGGATCGCCACCCCTGCGATGCGCGCCTGGCGGTCGAGGTACCAGCGCAGCGCAGCGGGAAGCCCCAAATCATCGAGCTGCGCGGGCCGCAGCTTCAGCGAGAGATTTCGCGCTTGTGCGAGCACGTCGTCCACGATTTCGATGCTGTCCTCGATCCGCTGCGCGCCAGCGCCCGCGCGCAAGTGCGGCAGCAGTGCCTGCAGGTTGATCTTCACCGCGGTGAGCGCCTGCCCGATCTCATCGTGCAGTTCCCGCGCGAGCTGGCGGCGCTCGGTTTCCTGGATTTCCAGCACCCGGCTCGAAAGCGCCCGCAGCCTCAAGTTCGCTTCCCGCAGCGCCTGCTCCGAAGCGCGCTTGCTCCGGCGCACTTCGGCGTCCTGCAGCTCGCGGCGCACGGCGGGCACGAGGCGCCCGAGCGCCGACTTCATGAGGTAGTCGTGTGCACCCGCCTTCATCGCCGCCACGGCGGTCTCCTCCCCGATCGCGCCGGACACAACGATGAAAGGGATGTCGAGTCCGCTCGCCGTCAGGAGCTCGAGGGCGGCCGTGCCGCTGAACGAGGGCATCGCGTAGTCGGCGATGACCAGATCCCACGGCTGCGCGGTGAGCGCGAGCTCCATTGCGCGCGCCGTATCCACCCGCTGATGGGCCGGCGCATAGCCGCCCTGCGCGAGCTCGCGCACCAGGAGGGCCGCGTCGTCCTCCTTGTCCTCGACGATCAAAACGCGCAACGGAACCGCCATCACATGCGTACTCCCGGCACCGCCACGGTCTCCAAGGGCCCCTTCCTCCGCCCGCAGGCGCTACGACGCCTCGCTCCGTGCGCACCCGAGGGTTCAACCATCGGTATCCGATACTGCATCCGCGTGCGCCCGTTGTTTCCCGGCACGGCCCAAGGTGAAAAAAAACGTCGCCCCGCGATCTACCGCGCCTTCCGCCCACACGTCGCCGCCGTGACGCCGCACGATGCGCTGTACCGTCGCGAGCCCGACTCCGGTGCCCGGAAATTCGGATTCGCTGTGCAGCCGCTGGAAGGCTCCGAACAGCTTGTCGGCATACGCCATATCGAAGCCCACGCCGTTGTCGCGCACGAAATAGACCTGCCGCCCCTCGCGTCGCACGGTACCGAACTCTATTCTGGACTTGGCGGCCCGTCCCGTAAACTTCCATGCGTTGTAGAGAAGATTCTGCAGCGCCACGCGCAGCAGGCTGAGGTCCGCTTTCGCCCGGATCCCGGTCTGGATCTCGAACTCGACCTCGCGCTCGGGATCGTCCGTCTGCAACTCCGCCGCGATCTCCCGGGCAACCGTGCTCACGTTGACGTTTTCCTGGCGCATCTCGCTGCGCGTGATGCGTGAGAGCGTGAGCAGGTCGTCGATCAGGTTGCCCATGCGCAGCGTCGCATTGCGCACCCGCCGCAGGTAATCCTTGCCGGTATCGTCGAGACGGTCGCGGTAGTCCTCGAGCAGGGCCCGGCTGAAGCCGTCGATGCTCCGGAGCGGCGCGCGCAGGTCGTGCGACACGGAATATGCGAACGATTCGAGCTCCTTGTTGGCGACCTCCAGCTCGGCGGTGCGCTCCCGGACGCGCTCCTCCAGCTCCGCGTTGAGCCGTCGTATCGCTTCGGTAGCCACGCGCACCTCCGTCACTTCGCGGTCGATTCCGATCACGCCGATCACCGCACCCCCCGCATCGCGCAATGGAACCTTGTCGGTGAGGTACCACCGCACGTCGTCGTCGGACTCGACCCTGGACTGCTCCCGGCCGAGGATCGGTTCGCCGGAATGCATGACCGCTTCGTCCTCCGCGTCGAACGCCGCTGCCGACTCGCGCGGATAGAATTCGTAGACCGTCTTGCCGACGACGCCCTCGTGAGTTTCGAGGCCGCGGGCTTTCAGCGAAGCTGCGTTGACCAGCAAGTAGCGCCGTGCCCGATTCTTGACGTAGATCTGATCCGGCAGGGTGTCGATGACGGATCGCAGCAGGTTGCGCTCGGTTGCCAACGCCTCCGCCGCCTTGCGTTGCCCGGTTACATCGTGGATCGTCGTGATGCCGCAACGTTCGCCGGCGTAGTGAAACGGCGCGCCTGAAGTCTCCCCGTACACGACCGCGCCGTCGACACGGCGGAATTTCCTGACTTCCGGCGGCGTCACCATCCCCGCGTCACGGATTGTTTCCCACCGCTGTTTCGAGCGCTCGCGCTCCTCCGGGTCGATCAGGGTGAAGTAGACCCTGCCCACGAGGTCTGCGGCCGAGGGCGCGGCGAAGAATCTCACGGCGGCCGGGTTGGCGAAGATCACGTGCTCCGCGCGGCGCAACAGGATCGGGCTCGGGGACATTTCGATGACCCGGCGATAGCGCTCCTCGCTCTCGCGCTGCTCGTGTTGCGCCCGCTTGCGCTCCGATATGTCCTGGTTGGTGCCGGCGAGCCGAAGCGCGCGGCCGTCGGGCCCGCGCTCCACGACCTCGCCCTGGCTTCGGATCCAGCGCCAATCCCCCGACACCGTGCGCACGCGATGTTCGAAGTCATACAGCGGGATCTCTCCCTTGAGCGCCTGGCGAAGATGGCTGTCGAGCGCGGAGACGTCATCCGGATGCACCTGGCGTGCGAGTTCCGGGAGCGTAGTCAGCGTGGGCTCCGCAGCACCACCCAGCATCACGCGCCAATGCTCGTCGAGATAGATCGTGCCCGACCGGAAATTCCAGTCCCACAGCGCAAGTTGCGATCCCTTCATCGCAAGCCTCAGGCGCTCCTCGCTCTCACGCAGCGCGGCCTCGGTGCGGCGGCGTTGCGTGACGTCCGTTGCATGGACGATCCGCAGCGTACGTTGCGGATGAGGCAGCGGGCTCGCCAGGATCTCGACGTCGATGATGTCGCCTTCCTTCGTGCGCTGACGGATGGCCCGCCTGACCACGGCCTGCGGACCCTGGTCGCGGATGGTATCGAGCGCGTTCGGAACATCCTCGGGCAAAAGCAGGTCCGTCACCGTCATCCGCGAAAAATCGCTCTTGGTGTACCCGTACTGGCGCGTGGCCGCCTCGTTGACCGCTACAAAGGCAAGTGTCTTGAAGTCGTACACCCACATCGAGCCCGGGTTCAGGTCGAAGAGATCGCGGTAGCGCTGCTCGCTCTCCTGCAGCGCGTGCTCGGCGCGGATTTGTTCGGTGATGTCCTTCACCACACCGAGGCGTGCCGGCCGACCCTGAAAAGTGAATCCGTGCGCCGTCACCTCGACTTCGATCGGCGTTCCGTCCTTCTTCACGTGGCGCCAGCGCCTGACAGTGGCCTCGTCTGCCCGGCGGTGCCGGGTAAATTCGATATAGGCTGCGCGGTCCTCCGCAAGGCGGAGGTCGAGGCCGGTCATGCGCAGAAACTCGTTTCGCGTGTATCCATAAAGCCGGACTGCCGCATCATTGACGGCAAGGAATCCGCCAGTCTCGGCGTTTCGCACCCACATCGGCATCGGGTTCGTTTCGAACAGGTCCCGGTACGTTGCTATTTTCTCGTGCGGGACGTCGCCGGCCCCTGCTCCGTGCGCATTGACCACCCAGCCTGTGTCGTCCCCGTGCAGGCGCGATCGCACCTTGCCCGCCCCCCCGTGCAACACCAGCGGCCACAGCACGCCCGCAGCGACCGCCGCGGTCAGTGCGATCGCCAGCAGTATCGTGGCCCGTAACCAGTGCAGCGGCGGCAGGACATTCCACACTTCGAGCAGATGCGACGCCCCGGAGAACAACGCAACGGCGGCGAACAGGCCGAATAACCACTTCACCGGCAGATCGCGCTGGCGCCGCGTCAGAACTAAAAGAGCGACGGCGATTGCGCAAAAGGCGATGCTGGCCGCCAGGCTCAGGAAGGGGAATACCCAGGGCAACCCTGTAGTGGAACCCGATCCGCCATCAGGCAGTACCGCACTGCCGAAAAAAATGGAATAAGACAGCGCCCCAGACATGAAGACCTCCCCAATAAGCGGCCTGACCGTGTGCTCAACTCCGCTTGCGACGGCAACCGGTCCTTCGCGAGCGCACGGCACGGAATCGCAGTCTATTTATTATCGGCCGCACCGTGGCCTGCCGCGCGCAATTCAAGCGAATTCTAGCTCCGTGCGGCACCCCGTCTGAAGCCCCGGCGGGGTGGTGACTTTTGTCACAGAGTTCGCGCCTCTGCGAACACGGCATTCACGTGCCGCCCATGGCCCGGACGAGCGCGGCGACGCTGCGGGCGAGCGCAGGCAGGTGGTATCCCCCCTCCAGAGCCGAAACGGTCCGGCCCGGGGCATGGCGGTCCGCGACCGCGCGGACGCGCTCTGTCACCCACGCGTAATCCGTTTCGACGCGGTCAAGCATCACCATGGCGTCGTCGCAGTGCGCATCGAAAACGGCCAGAAATGAAGATCATCTGCGGATGGAAGGCTTCCTGGCACCGACAACCACGATTGCTCGACAGCGTGGCGAAGTTCCTTGCTCACGCTATGGGCTTCGAGCGGAATACCGAACATGCGCTCCAACCGGCCGCTCACCCCGCTATAAGGATGGAAAGAATGCTGGAACGTGGACGCCATAGTTACTCGTACCATGTTCGCGCTTCATGCATTGTGCGCAACGACGACGATATTATGATCCTCTCCGCACGCTGTCCAAGGCGATCCGATTTCGATCCGCGCTCCCCGGTGCCGCTGCCGTCGATGCAACCCTACCCCGTCCACCTAGTCGAAGACGTACGGCTGGCCGGCGGCTACGCGATCATCATGCGACCGATCCGTCCGGAAGATGCCGCAAACGAGCAGGAGTTCGTGCGCATCGTAACGGCGCTCTAAGGGAGGCACATGGACCTACCGGATACGGGACGAAATGCCATGGTTGTGGCACACTCAGCGGATGGCGCCACGCAGTGGAAGATGACCCAGCGCATCGAAAAAGTCGTTGCCCAGGTGGGTAGCATCATACTCGGCAAGGAGCGCCAGATCCGGCTCGCCATCGCATGCCTGCTCGCGCGCGGCCACTTGCTGATCGAGGACATTCCGGGGGTAGGAAAGACCACGCTCGCGCACGCGCTCGCGACCTCTCTCGGACTCGGATTCCAGCGCATCCAGTTCACGAGCGACCTGCTCCCAGCCGACATCATCGGGGTGTCGATCTACAACCGCGACACCAACGGCTTTCAGTTCCATGCGGGGCCGATCTTCAACCAGGTCGTGCTCGCCGATGAGGTCAACCGCGCCACGCCCAAGGCGCAAAGCGCGCTGCTCGAGGCCATGGAGGAGCACCAGGTCACCACCGAAGGCGAGACGCGGCACCTGCCGCAACCCTTTTTCGTGATTGCCACCCAGAATCCCTCGTACCAGGTCGGCACCTTCCCGCTGCCCGAATCGCAACTCGACCGTTTCCTCATGCGCATCCATCTGGGCTACCCGGACGGCGACGCGGAGCGCGCGCTGCTGCAGGGGGAGGACCGGCGCGACCTGCTCGCCGAGCTCAAACCCAGCATGACCGCGCAGGAGCTGCTCGAGCTGCAGCACCGCGCGCAGCAGGTCCACGCCTCCAGCGCGCTGCTCGATTACGTTCAGGCGCTCGTCAATCACACGCGCCGCGTCTCCGATTACTTGAACGGACTCTCCCCGCGCGCTGCCCTTGCGCTGCTGCACGCCGCGCGGGCGTGGGCGCTGATGTCGAGCCGCGGGCACGTGATCCCGGAGGACGTGCAGGCGGTGCTGCCCGGGGTGGTCGGGCATCGCCTGGCTCCCACCAGCGAGGCCGGACGGCTGAACGGCGCTGACGTCGCCGCGCGCCTCATCAAGCAAGTGGCCATTCCCTAGGAGCGAGCATCGAGGATTGAGCGAAAATTGCTGCTTGAGCAAATCCCGTTGTAGAGCGCTCGCTCGATCCCAATTGCTCAATCCCCGATCCTCAATCCTCAATCCTCAATCCTCAATCCTCAATCCTCAATCCTCAATCCTCAATCCTCAATCCTCAGTCCTCAGTCCTCAGTCCTGATCATCGATGTACGCGGCGGTCAAGAATTCGATTTATCGCTGGCTGTTTCAGTTGCGCGGGCCCCAGACGGGCGCCATCGTGCTGGCGCAGCGGCGGGTGTTCATCCTGCCCACCCGCCAGGGGCTGACGTTCGCCGCGATGCTGATGCTGATGCTGCTCGGCTCGATCAACTACAACCTGAGCCTCGGATTCGTCCTGACCTTTCTCCTCGCGGCGATGGGCGTGAACGCGATGGTCCATACGTTCCGCAACCTCGCGAACTTGCGGATCACGGCGGGGCGCGCGCAAGCGGTCTTTGCCGGGGACATCGCGCATTTCACGGTCCATATCGAGAACGGCACTGCCATGCCCCGTTACAGCATCGGACTCACCCACGACAGGAAGGATGCCGTGTTCGTGGACGTGCCGGCGCGATCCAGCGCCGCTGCGGTCATCGGTCTGCCGGCTCCGCGGCGCGGGCTCCTGCGCCCCGGCAGGATGACGCTCTACACGCGCTACCCGCTCGGGCTGTTCCGCGCATGGGCGTACCTCGAGCTCGATATGCAGTGCATCGTCTATCCTCGCCCGGCCTACCCCGGCCTGGCGCTTCCGCCAGCGGAGTCGAGCGCGCGCCCGGGCGCCGAGCACGGCCGCGGGCAGGAAGATTTCTCCGGATTGCGCCAGTACCACCTTGGCGATTCGCCACGGCATATCGCGTGGAAGGTTGCGGCGCGCGATCGCGGCCTGCTCACAAAGCAGTTCAGCGGGCGCTCCGATACCGAGCTGTGGCTGGACTGGGCGCTGCTGCCGGCACACATGGGAACGGAGGAAAAGCTCTCGCAGCTCGCGCGCTGGGTGCTCGACGCGCACGCGGGCGGGCTTTCCTACGGCCTGCGCCTGCCGGGAAAAATCGTGGACATGGCGCTCGCGGAGGCGCAACGCGAGCGCTGCCTCGAGGCGCTCGCCCTTTACGACCGTGAGCAGTGAGCAGTGAGCAGTGAGCAGTGAGCAGTGGCTCGACGAGAACCATTTTGTTGAAGTTCTCCGGTCACCGTTCACCGCTCACCGTTCACCGGCTTTGAAATGACCGACCCGAAACAACCGCTCGCGCTACGCCACCTGCTGTGGCTGCTGCTCGCGCTCGCGATGGTTGCGGCGCCGCATGCCGCGCGCATGCCGTGGTGGATCACCGGGCTCGTCGCCATGCTCGCGACCTGGCGCATGTATCTCGGCTACGGGCGCCTCGCCCTGCCCAGCCGCTGGCTGCTGCTGCTGATCGTGATCACCGCCACCATCGGCGTGTACCTCAATTTTCGCACCATCTTCGGGCGCGACGCGGGCGTCGCGCTGCTCGTGGTCATGCTGGGGCTCAAGCTGCTCGAGACGCGCTCGCTGCGCGATGCGATGCTGCTCAGCTTCCTCGGATACTTCCTTGTCATCACCAACTTCCTCTACTCCCAGACCATACCCACCGGGCTCTACATGCTTGCGTGCGTCTGGGTGATCACCGCAGCCATGATCGGGCTGCACTTCACGCGAGACGAGCCGTCGTTCCACAACCAGCTCCGTACCGCCGGGCTGCTGCTCGCGCAGTCCACACCGCTCATGCTGGTGCTGTTCCTGCTCTTTCCGCGCGTCCCGGGGCCTCTGTGGGGGCTTCCGCACGACGCGTACACGGGGGTGAGCGGGCTTTCGGACACGATGACGCCGGGAAGCATCTCCAATCTCATCCTGCTCGATGCGGCCGCGTTCCGCGTGAAGTTCGATTCCGCGATTCCGCAGCCCAAGCAGCTCTACTGGCGCGGGCCGGTGCTCTGGGACTTCGACGGCCGCACCTGGTCCACGCCGCGTTTCCTGTACGGCGCGGCGCAGTTCACGAGCCATGGAGAGCCGGTCTCGTACGAGGTCACGCTCGAGCCGCACAACAAGCGCTGGATGTTCGCGCTCGACCTGCCCGCGACCGTGCCCGCGCGCTCCGTCACCAGCTCGGATTTCCAGATCCGTGCCGCCGACCCGGTGACCGCGCGCGTGCGCTACGACATGGTGTCCCACCTCGAGTTCAGCTATGGAATCTCCGAAAACCGCCTCGCGCTCAACCGCGCGCTGCAGCTGCCCGCCGGATTCAACCCGCGCGCGACAGCGTTTGCCCGCGCGCTGCGCGCGAAGCATCCCGACGACCGCGCGCTGATCAAGGAAGTGCTGGCGATGTTCCGCATCCAGAATTACCGCTACACGCTCTCCCCGCCGCTGCTCGGCGAGCATTCGGTGGACGAATTCCTGTTCGACACGCTCAGCGGCTTCTGCGAGCATTACTCTTCGGCATTTGCGGTGTTGATGCGCGCAGCCGGCATACCGGCGCGGGTGGTGACGGGCTATCAGGGCGGCGAGGTCAACCCGGTCGGCGACTATCTCATCGTGCGCCAGGCCGATGCTCATGCCTGGAACGAGGTCTGGCTCAGGGACCAGGGATGGGTGCGCGTGGATCCAACCGGGGCGGTGTCGCCGCTGCGGGTGGAAGCGGGTATCGCCGCCGCGGTGCCACGCACCGATCCGCTGCCGCTGATGGTGCGGGGGGATTTCCAGCTGCTGCGGCAGCTGCGCCTCACGTGGGACCTGGTAACGAACAGCTGGAACCAGTGGGTGCTCGGGTACACCCCCGAGCGCCAGCGCAGGCTGCTCACGAGCGTCGGCATGGACGACGTGACGTGGCGCGCCCTCGCGATCGTTCTCCTCTGGGCGACCGCGCTCACGGTGGCCGTGCTCTCGGCGCTGATGCTGCGCGGGCTGCGGTTGCGGGTGCGCGATCCCGTGAAGATCGCCTATTCTCGCTTCTGCGACAAGCTGCGACGCAAAGGACTGGCGCGCGACGCCGCGGAAGGGCCTTCGGACTACGCGCGCCGGATTGCACCGTTGCGCCCTGACCTCGCCCCGGCAATCGATGCCATCACCCGCCTCTACGTCGCGCTGCGCTACAGCGCCGAAGCGAGCGCCTCGGCGCTGCACGAACTCCGGCGGCGCGTGAAGCAATTCAGCGCCTGACACTTACTGCGGTAAGCGGTAAGCGGTAAGCGGTAAGCGGTAAGCGGTAAGCGGTAAGGAGGTAAGATCAAAAAGTGTGTAAATGAGGAAGGCGGCGTAGCCTTTCGGTTGGAAGCTTGACTTCAACCAACGCCCGGTTAG
>Ga0194128_10002195_pt1 | contig 32072 bp, 51 predicted proteins | sample TA2KigCa65mmetaG_FD_148650 | JGI IMG/M metagenome (GOLD analysis project Ga0194128, IMG submission 148650) | Freshwater microbial communities from Lake Tanganyika, Tanzania - TA2015037 Kigoma Deep Cast 65m | ecosystem: Environmental > Aquatic > Freshwater > Lake | place: Tanzania: Lake...
CTGGGCGAAGTTGCCACGGTCCATATTCTTGCGCCCACTCTGGATATTCAAAAGGCGGATGCCACTCAGTTGGTTTACCATCACGACTGAAACCCGGATAGCCTCTTTCTGGGGCTAGAGGTGGAGAGACATTAGGAGTTGGAATTCTTGGAGTAGGAGGATATTGTCCTCCTTCTGCTTCTCTTAAAATTTTTCTTAGTTGTCTGTTTTCTTCTTCTAATTTACGAATTTTGTTTTGATAAATTGAGTCAAATGTTCCCATGGAATTTCCTTTACTGTATGTAGGAATCTACCAAAGGGGACCCAATGATTTGAAAATAGGAATCAGATAGCAAACAGAGAAAGCAATGAAGAAGAACCAAAAGATTCCTTTTTTTATTTTGGGAGGAATCTTTCGAAAGGGACCCATGAAATTATTTAGGGGGGATCCTAGAGGGGGGACCCATGTTTTTGGAAAGGGGTGGGTGGGCTAGCCCCGGTTACCGAACCAAGGGGACCCATGTGTTTCAAACTGTTCGGACAGGCTGGGGCTAACTTGGCAAAACAAAAAAAGTTTTAGTCTACCCACAGCACCCACCCCTCCGGGGGTGGGTGCTGGGTAGGGTAGGGGGAAGGGGAAGGGTGGGAGTCAGTCATCCCACCCATCATCATCCGGCCCGTCGTAGTCGGCCCATGAGCCGTGCCTGTCCTCGTACCGGGAGGAGTTCTGCTCCTCCAAGTGTTCGGTGGAGAGGGATCACTCCTCCGGGTCGATCCCCGGGAGTTCATCGTCGGGCTGGGGCTGACGAGCCTTGCGACGCTCGCAAGTCATCACGGCGGCCCCCGCGAGTGCAAGGGCCAGTGCGTGGACGACACACAAGACGATCTCACCCGGCTGGATCTCGCTGATGGCATCGACACTCCGAAGGTAGCCCTCTGCGTCGAGGATCATCACATCCGCGATATCGTGTTCGTGGCCGCAGTCGGCGCACACGCAGGAGGGGGAGGGGAAGTCAGACGATGAGGTAGAAGTGGTCATGGGGGAAAGGTACACCATCTGATCCGGCTGTCAAGAGGGGAAACCAAAGAAATATTTCGGCGGGTAGCACCTGGCACACTTGGTAGCACCAGGTCAATCTAGCTGGAAACCCAGGACGGCAATCGCAAAACGCCTTGAATCGTAGCACTTTTCGAAATCGATCATGCAGACAAGTGGTAGCACTCACCTGTCACCCCCCATTCCGGAGATTTTCCTCAAAAAAATTTCTCGCCTTTCTTGCCGATTGTTTGGTCTACCCCCTTGCGCTCACCGGGGCATGATGTATCCTTGGGGCATGACCACTACTACCCCCATGACCATTTCACACACTCCGTCATCGTCCTTCCCCCGCGCCCTGATAGTCCGTGCTTGTGGCGATGCAGAAATCATCGACCACACCGGACTGGAAGCCCTCCAATCTGCCGTGGGCGGCTTCATTGAATCCATCCGCCTTGGAATGAACGCGGTCATGTATGTCAATGAGGAGGCTCGACTTCGGCCAACCTCGGAACCCAATCGCTTTGCAACAAAGATTGTGGAGCGATTCGGAGCAGCCCACTTGCTCTACCCCATCCTCGGAGATGTGGTGCTGACTGGGTTCGATCCCGAAACTGGGGAGGACTGCGACTTCCCGGACAAGGGGATTGACCCAAGCGTTGACTGGGAGGAACTTTTGAGCGGCCTCGACGGGATTGTTGTGGAGCCGAAACCGATCACCGTGGAGGACTTGGCTCGCTACTTCCATGGACATCGTGGGTGTGGTCGCTGGTGATTAGTAGAAAAAAATCCAGTTTACCCCTTGACCCCACCAACCACAGGCTACAATACCCCCATGATCATTGCCACTCTCATCCTCGCGTTTCTTCTGTTTGTCGCGTACTTCTTCTTCATTGCGATTGTAGCACATTCGCCGCTCTCATTATTTATCGGGATCGGAGTTGGAGTAGCCACTTTCGTGTGGTTCAGCATCCAAGCGCAAAAGATGTGGCAACTCCGCAACAGAAGGAACTGGCTCCCATGATCACTTTCAAGGGGTTGACAGCCCCCAGTCCTGATGTAGACTTCACCCGGAGCGCGTTGCTCCACTCATCACTCATCACTCATCACAAGGAACTGACTATGAAGACCGAAACCGAAATCTCCTCCATGTTCGCCATGCTCAACGAGGAGCGCAACAAGTCCATCCTCGCTATCGCTGCTGCTGACGATCTCTCCCACTTCGATGCCATGCTCAAGTACGATGGCGAGATCGCTCCCAAGACCACCGACCGCAAGAAGTTCGTGCTGATCGGGTGCGACTTCCCGCCCTGCTTCGTCCCCAAGGATGAGGCTGCTGCCGAGGAGTTCGTGGAGCGCGTTCTCACGGCCTACGCCATGTGGAACGAACAGGTGATCCTGAACCCCGACTGGACATTCACCCAACAGGCCGCTGCGTTGCAGAAGGTGATGGATGACGAGATCTCGCTTCTCGCTCCCAAGCCCGATCAGCACTACTGCGTGATTGATTTGCGCGGTGTGCAGATCTGACCCCGGACACCGTTCCGTGATGCCCCCGCCGACCCAGGAGGTCGCGGGGGTTTTTCTTTGGTAAAATATTTGGAATTCGCTTGCAAACTGTCACGCGCCCTGGCGTGACAGTTTTTTCGGTTTTTTTCTGGTTTTCTCTTGCTTCTGTCGCGGTTCCCTCACCGTTTCAGCTGCACCAGGTCAACATGGTAGCACCAGGTCAACATGGTAGCACTCTCGCCCTAGCGTCCATTCCGCAGCCTGTCAAGTCCCCCCACTTATCCACAATCGCAAGAAACTTTCGGATTCTTCCTTCTATCCTATTGACTGCCCCCGGTTAGACGCTATTCTTCACGCATCACCCAACCCGCCCCAATGGGGCAAGGAACCTACCATGGCTCACCTCATCGAATCGTCCGATACCGTCGCAGTCTACAAGTCCCGCGCATGGCACGGCCTCGCGCAAGCCCTTGACGAGTTCCCGAACCCGACCGAGGCACGGCAGATCGTCGCGCCTTGGGACGCGATCCCGACCACCGATCTGCACATCACCCTGCCCAACGGCATGGTGATCTCGACCGATGAATACAAGGCGTTGGTGCGCTCCGACAATGGCGAGATCCTTGGTCTGCACAGCCGCAAGTATAGCCCGGTCAGCGTCGGAGATTTCTTCGACCTCGCCTATGAGTTCGGCGCGGTCGATCAGGTCAAGGTCGATTCCGCCGGGACGCTTCGCGGCGGTCGCACTCTGTTCTGTTCCCTCAAGGGGGACACCGTGGAGATCGGCACTCGCGGCGACATTTCGACGGGCTACCTCCTCATGGCGCAGGCGTTCGATGGCACGATGGCCCTGCGTGGCGATGTGGCGATGATCCGCACGGTGTGCAACAACACCATGACGGCGAACCACCTCGCATCCAAGTGCGGATTCACCCTGCGACATACCCGCAACATGGGCGACCGCATGGCCGATGTGAAGAAGGTCATTCAGGGATGGAAGGCGGGTCAGGACGCGACGGTGGCAGCGGCCAACCGCTACGCGGCTGCACCCGTTCGCAACCGCGCCGTGGTCGAGGAGTTCTTTCTGCGTTCGCTTGAAACCGTCTACGGGGTGCTGCCGTCCCCGGCCACTACGGACAAGCGCGAACAGACTACGCTTGCATGGGCGGCTGACTCGCTCCGCGAGATCGGCAACTACTGGAACGCCGAGGAAACCCAGTTCGGCGCGAACTGGTGGACGGCTGCGAACGCGGTCACGGCCTACTTGCAGCACTCGACCGAGGCTTCGCGCTTGGGCGTGAACTCCGATGCGCGGGTGTACGCCGACCTGTACGGGGCGCAGGGTGAGCGCAAGGGCGCGGTGATGGCCCTCGCTGCCTCGTACATCTGATCGTTTGGCTTTCTTCCGATACGGCCCACCCCGGGTAAAACCGGGGTGGGCTTTTCGCCTTGTCAAGGGAAAATCGAAAATAATTCGTGAAACTGTCACGCAGCAGCAGCTGCTGCGTGACAGTTTGTCAAGCCCCCTTTCGCTAGTTTTCTCACAATTCTTTTCTCGTTTTCTTGTCGTTTTTCAGTCGTACCCACTTGTATTCTTCAGTCCATACTCTATAGTACCCCACATGGAATCGAATGTCGATTCCGGAAACACACTAACAAGGAACGAATGACCATGACGGAAAACCCCGACACGACCGCTCTGATTGGTGCTGTGATGGCTGTCTCCAACCGCCTCATCGACTCCAACAAGTCCCTCTTGGGCATCCACGAAAAGATGCTCGTCTGCAACCGTGTGCTGTCCGACTCCATGGTGGAAGTGCATGGGTCGCTGTGTTATATTCGTGACCAAATGGCGTGCGACAAGGATGCCGACTCCTTCAACAACATCATCCTCGCCATGAGCGAAGCAATGTCGTTGTGGTGTGACGGATGGGAGAGCGCGGTGCAGGAAGTCAACCTTGACATTGCCAAGTCGAAGGCTCTCAAGAATGAGATCTCTCCCCTTCTCGATGGTCAGATCTGATTCACGAAAGGGCCACCGATGAACACAGAAGTCGCAAATATGTGGGCCACCGCGCTCCGTAGCGGCAAATACAAGCAGGGATCATGTGTCCTCCACAATGTGACAAAGGATACTTGGTGCTGCCTGGGGGTTCTCTGCGATCTGTACCAAAAGAGTTGTCCCCCCGAATCTGTCCTTGCAATCGAAACCAAGCCCATCGGGAATGTGGATCGGCTGGACGGCGTTGATCTCGATGAGTTAGAAGAAGGGACAGAAGTTCTGTCCTACATTGCCGGACGCGCTCCGATCAAACACCACAACGACCTTCCCTACGAAGTTGCTATATGGGCAGGAATCGATACTACTCGACCCGGTTGGAGGAAGGGGCGTGTTATGTTCCAACCCTATAATGTGGATATGGAGTCATGGACTGCCCTAACTGAACTGAACGATACCCGTGGCACCGACGGTGTTTTCTCCTTTGATTTCATGCAGATCGCTGATATCATCGAACTCAATCAGGAGTACCTATGATCGACATTGTGAACCACAAGGACTGCCCTCGCAGCCGACAGATTGCTTCTCTCCTCGCAGCATTCAAGTATATGCTTGAGGAGATGACGCAGAATCAACTGGATGAACTGGACCGAAGAATGATGTACACTCCTACCATGACCAACGACGAAAACGCACTTGTTGAGGCGTTTGGCCTTGACACCACCGAAGAATGATGTACAATCTTCCCATGAGTACATACCTCCTAAAGTACTTCAACGACGGCGAATCAGATGCCATCGGTCTGCCTTTGGTAGAATGGTTCATCGTTGAAGCAGATGACCTAGACCACGCGGTAGAGCAACTTATGGATGCCTACCCCGAAGCAAACCTAGTCGCAGGATACGAATGTGTTCCTGTGACCCCAATCATTCAAGGATGACCATGAAACCTCTCTACAAGACAACCATTGTGATATGGTCAAAGTTCGATCCGAGCCATGTCGGAATGGAGAATCTGGCATACGAAGCATCCGAAGGACAAGCATATTGTTCTCTCCGAGATACACTTGTCGTAGATGATCCCAAAGCCGATAAGGATTGGGATGGTACGGAGTTTTTCGATTCACCGTCAAACGAGGGATTCTACAAGAATCGGGCTTGACAACCACCTACCACAAGGTAAAATCCTCCCATGACCAATCCCAACGACAATGTGCAATGGTACGATCACGCCCACGGGTTTCAGATGTTCTTCCCGAACGGGTACGGACTTGCCATCATTCCCGGCTACAACGGGGACACGATGGAAGTGACGGTCGTGGACGGTGAAGGTGCTGCCATTCCCGACAACAACGGGGATACGATGGAGTTCGTCACTCCCGCGATGTTGGGGAACTACATCAACCGAGTCCGTGACCTTCCTCCTCGCACCGGATGTTCCCCTCTCGCCCCCGACGAAACGATTGAAGGTGGAGAATCAAACGGTATGACAAACGACGAACAAATGGAAATCCTGCGTAAAGCAGGGTACTTCAAGGACGGAGAGGATGCCTACAGCCTCCTCGCGGCAATCGAATCCCTCAACATCGAAATCGAATCCCGTCAGAACAAGATCAAGGAGATTGAAGGATGACCATGCACCACACAAACCAAACCATCACCCACCACTACCTCCGTCAACTCCTGTCCGAAGGCCGAATCGTTCAGATTACCTTCAAGAAGAAGGACGGAACGGATCGGACGATGAACGGAACAACCAATCTGTCCGTGGTTGGCCCGGAGAACAAGCCAAAGTTCGTTCGCTCGACCAGTACCGATGTGGTCGCTCTGTTTGATATGGACTGTATGGAGTGGCGTTCACTCCGTGCGGATACCGATATCGAACTGCACGGATCGTACTATCCGACTGCGGCGAAAGTCTGAAACAACTCAATGGTCAGCCCCCATCCTCACCTTGTGGTGAGGTGGGGGTTTTATTTGTAAAACTGTCACGAAGCTGCCGCAGCTTCGTGACAGTTTGCAACCGTAATCCTGTGATTTTTTTGTGGTTTTCTTATCGCTCCTCTGTGGTTTTTGGTTGGATCCCGGACAGAAATTCCGTGGTTTTTTTGTGGTAATCTTGTGCCAACCCCTTGCACTCGCTCGTTAGGTGCTGTAGAATCCCCAACCATGAAGACCATCGAAGTTGTCATGAACACGACGCAACGCATCCGGGAAGTGTTCTTTGCCTATGTCGAAGACGATGACCCGCTCACCAAGATGACCCCGGCAAGTCTTGACCCCGACGCGGTGTTCGCTGACTCCCGGTTCAAGTTGGTAGAGACTGAACACCTGGCCCATCTGCACATTGATGTTGAAGCCGTCGATGTTTCCGACTGGCCCGGCCTGCCAGACACCCCTTCGGAACTGAAGACAGAAATAGAGAAGTTCATCACCGAGTTGGAGGACAGACAATGAACGAAGCACGGCTGGAGGTACAAATCAAAGCACTAGAACAGAAGATCAACGCCATGCGTTCACTCCTCTGGGAGTGGAACTGTACGGCTGTCCCTGTCTGGGAAATCGAAGAACTCTTTGACCTTGGCGAAACACGCCATGACTACCTTCAGTTCATGGACACAGACGATTTGAGTGAAGAAGAGTGCGCCGAGTTGTATGGACTGAACGATACACCCCCAACCAAGGAAGGATCTGATTGAACGACTGGGACGAAGACTTCGACTGGGACGAAGTGAACGACTGGGACGAAGTGAACGACTGTGACTTTAGCGAACTGGATGAACTGGACATTGACTGGAGCCAATACGATGTCAACTAAACCAAAGAACCCATCTGCCGAGATTTTTTCTCATATTTTGCGTCTTGAAGACTTGACGCAGGAGATCGAGGACGGTACGATCACGAACAACGAGATCGTTACTCGTTTGGAGTGGATGCACAAGCGTTTGTGCCTCCTCATTGAAGACCCGACTGTGAACCCTGTTCTCAAGGAGAACCCCAATGCCTCGTAAGAAGATCACCGTTGCCTTGTCCGTTCAGATGGTTGAGATGGTCAACCTTGCCCTCGACACGGGGGGCAAGATCGATCTGAAGAGTCTTGCCGCGCAATGCGGCGTGTCCGCCCCGGTCATGCGTCGTGCGCTGATCGATGTGTACGGCGACACCATCACCTTCAAGAAGAGGGTGGGAATCGTCCGCACGGTTCGGCAACCCGTTGCTGAACTTCCGGAACTGCTCACCGCCGATCAAGCGGTCATTGCCTTCCAAGCCTGAAGAAAAAACTGGGATTGGGGGTTGACAGCCCCCAATCCCGGTTTATACTCAACCCACAAGGAGAACCCCATGCCTAACTGGACTGGAAACCGTTTGTCGATCACCGGAACTGTTGAAGATATCAACCTGTTTGAGGCAGATCGTTTGGCTGCACTCAATCTCAAAGACTGCGGCCCGGAGCAAGTCATCACCTTCCACATGGTTCTGCCCATGCCGAAGGAACTGGTTGATACGATCAGCCCTCGTCCCCGTACCGAAGAAGAGGTGCGTCGGGATGCCAAGTTGTACAACTGGCCGGACGAATCTCTTCAGCACCACCTCGACCGCGTACTTTCTCCGGAAGATTCTGCCCGATTGGATGAACTGAAGGTCAAGTACGGCGCAGACAACTGGTACGATTGGTGTAACAACAACTGGGGAACCAAGTGGGATGCCTGCCATGCAGGCATCGAACGAGTTCCCAATGTGCAGCACGATACGACGGTCGCGCAGATGGATCGCGTCGAGATCAGTTTCGACACAGCATGGTGTGCGCCGGAACCCGTCATTCATGCTCTCGTTCGTAAGTACCCCAACCTGAACTTTGTTCATTCGTACTCTTACGAGGGCGAGGAGAACACCGACTTCATGGTAAACTACCGAATGAATGAAGGAGTTCTTGAAGCGTTGGTCAGCATCTCCACCGACATGACTGACTACGAACCGTGGGAAGATGTGTCCCATCTCCTCAACTGAAGAAAGAAAACCATGCCCAAAATCACAGTCGAAATCACCACATCAGGCGACGCGACAGCAGATGATCTCCGCAACTTTGTTGAGCGTTTGCACGGGATACCCTGCTTGGAAAGTCCGTATCGTTGAAGATACAGAGGAGAACACATGAAAAAGAACATTGCTGAAAAGTGGGTAAAGGCTCTTCGCTCCGGTAACTACAACCAAGGCTACGAGTATCTGTGCCATAAAGGAAACTATTGTTGTCTTGGGGTTCTCTGCGAGTTGTATGTAAAGGACACCGGAGACAGTAGTTTCAGAACAGAGGGGTCTGATAGTGGGTGGAACGCCGATTGTTCATTCTTCGGAGAAGAACATGAGATCCTACCAGCCCAAGTTATCGACTGGGCTGGAATAAGGGAGGAAAATCATTCCGGCACTTTCGTGGTTGATAAATGCTTCTATACATTGAGTGTGTGGAATGATGGTTCGGGGACTGACTATGAGGCGAACTATGTCGATGGTAAAGAAGGAACCTTTGAGAACATTGCAGATGCCATCGAGAAATACTACAACACCATTTGAGAAAACCACTTGACTTTCACCCCCCCATGTGCTAAAGTAGAACCATGAAGAACCCCCCCACCAACATCGGTATTGACAAGTCCGCGCCTGAACGGAGAATCAACCATGTCTTCTATTCGTGAAAACCTTCAAACAATCCTGACCCCCAAGACCCCCATGCTGTGCCAAACCAAGGGGGACGGGCATTGGTCAGGAAGCACCCGTACCGTTACCACCACCAAGATCGAAATGGAAGTGGGCGAGGCTTCCGTCTGCCTATGGAGGTTCGGCGTTCACCTTCCGGTCTACTTCCGTGCTTTCTTCCCCAAGCGGTCTTGGGAAACCGACAAGGACGGTCTGATCTACACCGACAGCCTGTGGATCAAGAACTTCCGTGAGCAGTTCAAGTCTCGCTTCCGATCCTTGGCTTGGATGGCTGACGAGATCGATTACACCGAGCAAGGGATGCAAGGCGGCAACTATGTGAGTCTTGTGGTTCACTTGGACTCGTTGGCGCAAATGAAGCGTTTCGACAAGAGCCTCAAGGCCATGAAGGGCATGAAGTGGAGCGAACCAGTTCCGCCGACTTGGGGTGACTAAACTTGAGAACTGACCCCACTACTAAACCAAACCAAAAGGAGAATCAAAATGCCATTAGATGATAACTGCACAATCACCATGCCCCTCAAGACCCCCATGCTCTGTCAGACCAAGGGGGACGGGCATTGGTCAGGAAACACCCGTACCGTTGCCACCACCAAGATCGAAATGGATGTTGGGGAAATCGATTCGTGTCTGTATTGGTGTACTGTCTTTCTGCCTGTTCAAATGAAAGTGTACTTCACCAAGAAGTCGTGGGACACGGACAAGCACGGTCTGATCTACACCGACAGTCTGTGGCTCAAGGACTTCAAAAAGCAGTTTGCAAAGCAGTTCCCATCCTTGGCTTGGGCGGCGAACAAGATTGATTACACCGAGCAAGGGATGCAAGGCGACAACTATGTCAGCCTTGAGTTCACTTTGAACTCATTGCCTGCGATGCGGAAGTTCTCCAATGGAGTTGATCGCATCAAGAACAAGAAGATCAAGTTGAACCGTGATTGCATGGATCTTCCCGTCTATGTGGATGGGGTAGAGGTAAAGTGAAACACGAAAAGAAAGAAAAACAAGATACAACGGTCTTCGTTATCGCCATTGAAACGGAATACCCGAAACAAGTCTTGAGGGTTCTTGATAGTTCTCTTGTGGACGATGCACACGCTTCAGTCTACATTCTCACCAAGGATATAGAGGTACAGGAACTACCGGAATACCGTTCAGACTTGAACGAACTGGCAAATGAGATTTCCGAGTGCCAATGGTTTCAATGGTATAGGGAAAATGAAAATGAAAACTGAACAAAAGAAAATCGTTCCCATCGTGGTGTTCAGCGATGGTGAGACTTGGGAATCCATTCCTGACCATGACGATCCGGGGCCAGGTGGTGCAATGATTCGTTTCGTTTCGGCAGAGGACTTCAATGCTCTCTGCAACGATGAGATTGATGCAATCGATTGCACTCCTCAACAATCAGATATTCCGTTGAATGGTCTGTCTCGCTGGTTTCTCTGAACCAAACCAATCAATGGTTCTCCCCCCGTTGCCGTAAGGCGCGGGGGTTTTTATTTGGTTTTATGGTGGTAATACTGTCACGCGCTAAAAGCAAAGCGCGTGACAGTTTTCCACCCCCCCTCCGATAACTTCGCGGTTATTCCGTGGTTTTTACGCAGTTAATCCGTAGTTTTTCTCTGGTTTTTCTCTGATTTTTTTCTGGTTTTCGTCCAGTTTCTTTGTGGTTTTTTTGTGGTTTAGGAAATGGTGGTGAGGATAGTCAAGTTGGCTGGTCAAGTTGCCATAGTTCCTCTTTTTTTCCCCAAGAATTTTTCTCTGGTTCTCTACCCACTCTTCACGAATAGGATCATCTTTACGAACCAAATCAAACAGTTTACTTAGCTTGACCTGTAGGGATGTGGGTAGGTACTCTTCTAGCTCTTCTTGAAGGGTATCCAGCTCTTCTGGTATCATACCCTGTATTGTAAAGTGTGTTGGGGAAAAATGCAATAAAAAAAACCCTGAAATTTTAATTCAGGGTTTCTTTTTAATAATTTTAGTTTTAGAACTGTGGTGGTGGGCTGTTCATATTCCAGCTTCCATAGCGAGCAATATTATTCCAAGCACTATTGAAATAGCTATTTATATTTGGTTGATTTAATCTATTAATTATCGAATTTAATTGTTGAGCTGATAACTGACCTTCTTCTCCAGCTTGGTAAATGGCTTGTCTAATTGCTTCAATCATTTCAGCACCAGAACCAAAACTACCAACAAAACCAGGATTTCCTAACATATTTGCTGTAACCAATTGGTAAACTTGTCTTGAGCTAAAGTTAGATGGAGGAAAATCTGGAATATAAATTACTACTCCGTTGGCTAGAGTAATTGCCTGATATCCTCTTAAGAAGTTTTCAATATTTCCATTTGGGATGATTGTATTATTTACACCACCAAGTGAAAAACCACTATACAATGGATTTTCGTAATAGCTTCGTGTATCTCCAGGAGCTTGTGATGTTCTTGTGACATATGCTCCATAACCAAGACCACCATAAGTTTGAGTCATTTGTTCTGCACCAGTAACTTGTGGTTCTCCACCTGGAGGTGGGCCGGGAGGAGCAGCTTCTAAGATCATTTTAGCTCTATTTTTCAATTGAGCATTTTGCTCTTGAAGAGAACGCAAAGTATTTTGCAATTCTTGAACTTTTCTTTGTAATGTGTAAATAAATGTTGACATGTATTTTCCTTATCTTATCTTATATATTATCTTCCACCGCCTCAACCGCCTTGACCTCCACCGCCTTGACCTCCACCACCTTGACCTCCACCGCCCCATGGTGGTGGACCGGGTGGCCTCCAGCGAGGATGATCTGGTGAATGACCTCCATACCAACCAGACCAATAAATTCCTGTTACTGGATCTATCCAACCATCTAATGGAGTTGTTCCGGGAAGTGTATATCTGCCGCTTGTTGGAATATCACCTCGTTCTCTTCCGCCACCATTAGGACCTACGATATCATCTTTTATATTGGGAATTCCATCGCCATCCAAATCGTCATCAAGATAATTAGGAATACCATCTCCGTCGATATCTCCTCCCCACCAATCCATATAGTCTCTTAACCAATCATTCATTTGCCTTTCAAACCAGTCTGGGAAATTTTCTCTTAACCAATTCATAAAATCTTGGTTAAACATCCACCATCCATCAAAACCACCAAATGGAAGATCACCTTCAAAATCAGGTTTTGGAAATGTTCTTCTTACTCTTTCTGCTGGATCTATGTAATCAGGATGAAATGGATCTAAAATATCTGGAACACCATCATTATTATCATCCGGATCTTGCCAATTAGGAATACCATCATCATCATCATCCCCTCTTGGATCATATGGGGTATTAGGGTTTATACCTTCTTTTAGAAAATTTTTAAAAGTATTATATTTAAAATTTTCTAAAAGTTTTTTTGTAAATATTATTTTTTTCATATAATTTTCTTAATTGTCTGTGTTCCTGACAGGAATAGGAATATTAAGTCCACCTGGCATCGGAACAGGAACAGTAGTATATCCCGGGTACAGCGGTTGAGGAATCATTGTTGGAATTGGAGGGGGCAATTGAGTTGGTTGAGTTGGTTTGGGAACCAAAGGAGTTCCACCCGCTCCACCTGTTGGTGCTGGTGTTCCTTGAGATGGTTTTCTATTACGAGGAACGGCTTCTTGTTCTTGGTTAGAATTATTTCTTCTACGCTTCAACGCCCGTACTGCTGCTTCAACCGCCCTCGCGCCGAGGACCGTGAGGCCAAAATCTTCGCTGATTAGATTTCTTAATTGTTTGTTTTCTTCTTCTAGTCTACGAATTTTATGTTGATAAATTGAGTCGAAGGTTCCCATAAAGTTTTTCTTATAAATTATATATTGTTATTTATATTAAGTTTTTTAAAAATAATTATCCATACACAGGATACCATCTCTTGCCATTCCATTCGTATACAAAAATGCTTTTAGCTCCACTCGGTTCAATAACAGTTATTATAAGTCGTTTGCCATCATAATAATAAATAATAGTATTTCCGTTTTCTGTATAGGTATATGGTTTGCCCTTTTCTAATTGATCCGGACCAGGTATAACCCCCGGTTGAAGTTCTGGTGTTGGTAACCCCCCACCACCCATGCTAGTATAAGTGCTATTTGAATTAGTTGGTTCATTTTGAACGGTTGGTGAAGTAGGCATATTTGATAAATCACCATCTTCCATCAACCATCTAGCTTCTAGGGCCTGACGAATATATGATTCAGATAATTGTTGAATCCAAGTTTTATTATTTTTTTTCATGTTACTTTATGTATATAAATTTTTAACTAAAATTCTCTAATATTCTTCAATATGTACGAAGATGATGGTACTTGCTGGCATATGCGACTAGATTGGCTAATATTGGAGTGTTATTCAAGAATAATAGAGGGTAGATGGCGAAAGATGCGAGGGATTTCGCGTGAGATGCCGTTAAATATTTAATACTTAGAGTCACTTTCAAAAAAACTTAATAAAATTTCATTCCCCCATTTCCCCACACCCTGCCCCACTTCACCCCACTCCTGTACACCAGCCCTACTTACCTCATTTTACCGCATGTATAATACCCCTATGCACTCTAGCATTGGGGAAAATACAATAAAAAACCCCGGTCATCTCTGACCAGGGTTTTTCTTTGTCTAAGATCTTTTTATAATCTTTGAGTTCACTTTGACCTCATTGTCTACGATTCAGGGTATGTTCCCACGCTCGGTACGCAATCACAAATTGTTGCAGTGCCTCTGGTCCTCGCTCTTGGTTGATTGCTTGAAATAGTGGAACTGCTACTAAATGTACAAATTCTGGATTATTATTGAGTTGTAAGCTCCAGTTAATCCAGTTCATTTGACCATCAGCATTGATTAAGAGGTATCCGTATTGTTCAATCAAAGGATTATCGCCAAAGAATTTTATAATAAAATTCATTAAATCTGTTGGTATAAATCCCGGGTACGGGTCGTTTGGGCCACCAGTCTGGTTTCCAGGCACACCGCGCAGATCGATGCCAGAGGATTGGTCAATTGTTGATCTATACTCATTTGCTCCGGTATTTGTATAGCCAATAGAATTTAAAATAGACGGGGTTTGAAGTTCATTTGCTTCAATTAATTTTCTTAATTGTTTGTTTTCTTCTTCTAGTCTACGAATTTTTTGTTGATAAATTGTGTCGAATGTTCCCATAAAGTTTTCCTTTACTTTATTTATAAGCTCATAAATACTTCCATGCTCTCTTTCCGACAATATTTGATTGAACAATTAAATATTCATCCTCATAATGTTGGTCATGAAACAGATGATGTTGGTACTACAATCCATACCTACGAAGATTTTGTATTCTCCATTGACATAAATAAATCATGCTCTCATTCAAACAATATTTAATCGAATCTTTACCTCATGTTCCTCCTGATGAATTCCCAGGTATCGACCAAAACCAATGGGCAAATCCCTATAGCAATGAACCTAGCCCACCAGTTTTGAAATGGAGAGGATTTGATCTCTATGCTCCATTTCGAAGTCCTATCCTGACAGGAGGTGATGCAGATGGTGACGGTCAACCAGATGGAAATGAAGATATTGAATACCCTCCACTTGAAGATTTTGATGATGATAATGATGGTGTTCTAAATGCAGAAGATATGGACGATGATGGAGATAACATTCCAGATTGGGTAGATCAAGATTGGTTGGATAATTACCCTAGTCTAGCTAAAGAACCGTATTATTTTAAAGACCCAGATGGGGATGGTATTCCCGATCTCTGGGATGATGATGATTAAACCAACCACTTTATAAAAACCCCCTGAGTATTTTAGGGGGGTTTTTCATTAGGAAGATTATGGTGCTGTCTACATACTTTATTTCTATACATAAAATATGTCATCATTTACAGAAAATCTTTATCTTAAGCGTTACCTAAGACAACTTCAAGAAGAGAACTTAAAGTTTAAACAAATTTTAAACGAAATGGATGGGCTTCCACCTTCTTACCCAACATGGACATCTGGGTTAACACTACCTTTAACCAACCCAAAGCATATCATTCAGCTTGGTAAATACCATGGAATGTCTGGTATGGAACTTCACCCAGACTATGTACATATTCCAGAATATGTGAAAGCACATGAGGCAGGAACTGCGTATAGAAAAACTCTTGACTCAAAGAAGACCAGTTAAATATTTTTCTATACATAAAATATGTCATCATTTACAGAAAATCTTTATCTTAAGCGTTACCTAAGACAACTTCAAGAAGAGAACTTAAAGTTTAAACAAATTTTAAACGAAATTTATAGACGAGGACGGGGAGCAGATTCAGATCCTAATAACCCAAGACCCCCTGGCCCCGATACAGTGAATTGGGTTGATGTGGGGGAGGATGATTTAGAAGAATTGGAAGAATTAGAACTCCCTTCTGTTGGCGATGTTGAAATGGAAGGACTTGATGCCCAGGATCCAAACGACCATGGACTGATTTTAGATTTGATTGGTAGGCAACCCATTAAAGATCTTCATCCCGATGATCAATACTATCTCGGTGTAGTGCATGCATCGGCCCCAAATAATCACTTGCATATTAATGCTAGCAACATGCAAAATTTTCCTCACTACGCTTCTGGGGTCAGATCTGTCTCCCGAAATCACTAAAAATATTAAAAAAGAAAAAACCCCCTGAGTATTTCAGGGGGTTTTAAATTTCTATTTCTTGTTAGATCATCTACCGCGTCTTGGATTTTCGTCCCAATTGTTTAATTTAGATGGTGAGGATGACTCAGATGATGTATCACCTTGCGCACCGAAATAAAGTTCCTTTCGCTTGGGTCTGCTAGTCGGAAGCCTACCAGTTCCACTAACAGGGAATGGATTAGTTGGCATGTCATCAACTGCTCCTTCTTCTCCCGGATGTGGTGCTGAACCAGTATCAGCATCATCGACTGTTAATGGAATATTTGGATGGAGAGCTGTACGGTCATTTATAACAATATCATCTAGCATTTTCATTGTCTCCCAAAAAGGATATCGTGGATATTGTGTTTCATTAATCAAACTTTTTAATTTTAAATTCTCTTCATGAAGCTGCTGAATCATACGCTTGAGATATAAGTTTTCTGTGAATGATGACATATATTATTCCTGCAAATATATATTTTATATGGCATTCAATCCAAGAAAACATCTAACGGAAGAACAAATAAACGAAATTATTGATCCTATTTCATTAGCTGTTGGTGGAGCTGGTGCAGCACTGGTAGGATATGGACTTCACAGATGGTCATCAGCAAGACAACGAAAAGCAGCAGAAGCAGAAGCAGAAAAACGAGCTGGTGAAGCATATAAGACCGGAGCGGGAAGAGGCGAAGCGGCTGGACGGGCCGAAGGAATGCGTTCTGGAATAGATGCAGGAAAAGAATTGCTCGCAAGAGAACAATATTTAGAAGGAGCACATCAGAGAGCAGGAACGAGATATTCTATTGCTCAACATTTCGGTGATCCAGAAATTATAAAAGATGCAGCAGATCATTATAGAAAATTACAAACAGGATGGCAGACTGTACTTTCTCAGTCTGATGATGCGAACAAAGGATATGTAAACGCTCCTCATACTTTCCACATGGCTGTGGATAAAATTAAATTACATAAAGATCAAACAATGAGTGACGATCATGCAAGATCTATTGCAGCTTTGTCAGGAGGCAGAATAGAAGATTTTAATCATAAAGGACATTATAAAATTATACAATTGATTAGATCTACGGCAAAAAACGAAGGACAACGAGGACTAGACAAATTAACTAGAACTTTAGTTCACCATAAACACCATGACGATGAAACTGCTATGGGAATGGCAAGAATTCTTATTCATCATGCAGCACACAGAATAGATGAACATTATCCGCAATATCCGAATGGTGGACATCAATTTCATTCTGAGCAAGGCCCTGTATGGTATCATCGTGATCTTCCTCACCCCACAAACTCAACTATCAATGCAGAAGTGTTAAGGCACAAAATATTAAGAGATCTTTTTGCCGGAACATACAAACCGGATGAAAGAGTTTTAGACATATCAACATCACCAGGAATATATGTAGACCATAAAAAATACGGGAGAATTTTAGATATTAACTCCCTTAGCAGAGACAGAAGAGCATTTGAAGTAGATAAAGCGGCTAGAGGAGAAGGTAAAGATCTTAACGAACCCGTATACTCTAACTCGGCTAGGAATATTGCCGCAGGAGAACCAGTAAGAGATAGTTTTAGATATGCTTCACAACATGGCCGCGCCTGGGCCGAAGTCGTTCATGGACAGCCAGCAGGATCAAATGTAGCAAGAGAATTTCACGCCTTTCTTGTTAAGTTGGCAGAACAAAGAAATCGAGAGCAGAAGGAACTAGCAAAACAAACACCTCCTGAGCCACCAGCTCCTATAGCTCCTATAGCTCCTCCTGCGGCTCCGGTAGCTCCTCCCGCCGATCAACCAGAAACAGGAAAGGGCAGAAGAGGAAGACCACGGAAGCCAAAGGCAGAAGGATCTAAACCAAAAGGAAGACCCAAGAAGTCCAAGAAGGTTCTGGAAGCCATGGATTTCTATTCTCAGGTAATTGATAAACAAATGAATTTACAAAAAAAGGTAGTTAAATTCTAGGGAGAATTCTAAATATTTCCATGCTCTCTTTCAGACAATTTTTATTGGAATATGACTTCGACCAATTCTTTAGGGGTGTATCCCCCTCTGAGATGGGATATGAAAAAAATAATGGCCCTGTTCGCCCAAGCATATCCAAAACTGTTAATAGAGCAAATTCAAAAATACTATCTATTTTGAGAAGATTACAACAAGATGGAAAATTAACCCAAATAGGTTATCATCCATCAGCCGATCTTCCACTGCCTTCTGAAATGTCTCAGGGGGAGCTTGAATTATTAAGATCGCATGCAGTTGAGCATTTGAAGGGAGCAGAAGAAATGGAATTCAATCACGCTGCACACGAATTAGTTGCTTCTGATCCTATAGCAAATATAATACTCCAGAATTTGGGAGGAGTACAAGGAACAGTAAATAAAAAAGATAGTCGAAGTTCATTAGAATCTCGACGGGGGGGTGCAGGGACAAATCTAATGATTGCACTGAATAAAATGCTCCCTCTTCAGTAATATCGTCCGCGTCCCGAAATACTCAGGGAGTTTTTAATTTATTAATATTTGTAGTAAGGCAGCTTATTTCTCTTTTCTTTTATGAGAATAGTTGCCAATTCTGGAAATACCATCTTTGAGTAGTCTCGTTAAAATAATATCGTCTGAAATCATTTGGATGAGGATTCCAATCTGGTCCAGCTACTCCATTATTACCATTTGGATCTATATCAGGAGGACCCCATTCTGGTGGAGGCGTAAATATTGGCATTCCATTTGAATTAACTTGCCAATTACCTGGATAACGCCTGAATAATTCCTGTAACCAAGATGGATTTAATTGATATGAATTCTGTCCGGTAGAATTCCACCATTCCCACCATGCAGGAGTAAATGGTATGAGTCCGTTTGGATTACCGAACACAGGTCCGTTTTGATGATCTGTGCTAGTTGGTAAATATGGTTGATTTGTAAAATTATGTCCCCACATCTTCCACCAAGGAGATGTACCTTGCCATCTGAAACGGAAATAATTTATAAGGGCCTGCATATAATCCTTAAACCAATCAGGGTTATTGGGATCATAATAATCTGAAAGACTAGGCCCTCGGTCAGTTGGTCGCATAGGATTGGCTCCTAAACCCGGTCGATAGTAAGGATTATTTTCCCATCCGGGTTTCATTCCTGGAATTGATGTTGGTGTCCAAGATGGAGGTCCACTTGGTCTACTAGTACCAGATCCGCCAGTACCAGAACCGCCAGTACCAGAACCGCCAGTACCAGAACCACCTGTAGTGTCATCTCCTTCACAAATAAAATTATTTAATTTTCTATTTTCTAGAATGAGTCTATTTATTTTATTTGTTAGTTTTTCTATTTGAAGTTTATATGCATTAGAGATTGATGACATAATATTTTTTCCTGCTTTATTTATATTATAGATATTCATATGAAAAATGACAACTGGATACGTAGCATCTCAAAAACTTACAAACAATTAAACGAAAATCAAATGATGATGGGAATGCAAGGAGGAATGCAAACTCCTCCACAGAAGAAATTTTATCATTATCCAATGCAAAGAAAAACTGCTGGTCCCTGGCAGGATCAAGGACCAGGATTAGTTGAACCACCTAAGCAACAGCAAATGCCCTTCCCAGGTCCAGGAATGCCCGGAGAAATTCCCGGCCCTTCAGGTCTACCAGTTTCAGGTCCAGAAAAATCAACCCCAATGATGGGCATGGGTCAGCCTCAAATGGGCATGGGTCAACAACAAATGCCTCAGATGGGCATGGGTCAACAACAAATGCCTCAGATGGGCATGGGTCAACAACAAATGCCTCAGATGGGCATGGGTCAACCTCAGCAACAAGAAATTCAAATTGCTCAGATGGGAACATTTAAGCAACCATTTGGAGAAGTACCCGGTCAAATGCCTCAAATGGGTATGGGTCAACCACAAATTGGAGCACCCGGACAAAATATTCAACAGGCTCTAAGCAATACTAGACCAATCACAAAGATTGAACCTCTAGAAAATCGTGATGTTCCTAATGAATTTAGATACTCACCAGTAGCACAACAGCAGCAACAAGGAATGGGTGGTATGCCTCAAGGAATGGGTGGTATGCCTCAAGGAATGGGTCAAGCTCCTATGGGGCAACGGGCAAATCAAAGGCTTTCTCCAAAAGAAATAAAAGCAATGTTTGATAAGATCAAACGAAGAGGACTCGGAAAGAAATAAAAAAAACCCGCCGTTTGGCGGGTTTTTTTTTATTCTGAAGCAACATCTTGATAATGTACCGGCTCGTATGACGGGAGAGACATTGTTTGCTGTGGCATGTCATACAAACCAGTAGAAATCAAATCAGCAAGTGGATTGAATTCTGGAATCTTGAACGAACCACTATCATCATCGTTCAACGCACCAATTCTTTGCTTGGTCTGTTGGTCCACCTTCTGAGCAACCATTTTATTTGCTGCAATCCAAGGACTTAACTGTTGTCCTGAATTCTTTGCCTTTTCCATATCCATGTACATCCTTAGAAGAGCATTATATTTTTCATCAGGTAGAAATCCATTTATAGATAAAAACTGACCAATTTGCTGAACAGTATTTCCATTAACTCCAACTTGTTGAAATGGAATTGTTGAGGCCATTTGAAGGAATGATTGATTGTTTTGAATGTTTGATGCAATCAAATTATTTAATTGAGTTGTATTTAAATTTGTATTTACATCAGGAATCAAACCAGCCTCATAAGCCATATTAGCCAATGCTGTTTTATCTACTCCAGCAGGAAGCAAGAAACCCAATGAAGATTGTGGATTATATGCCTTATTTGATGTATTTGATTGTGTAGCAGCAGGAATGGAAAATTCAAATGAACTTATTGAATCTGTATATTTTAGGTTATTAGTAGTAATATTACTTGACTCTATAATAAATTTTTTGAATGACTTCATATAGCTATTTATCAAACTGAAATCATATCGATAAACCGATTGAGCATGACTCGGGAAGTCATCTTGCGATCATTCATCTTGATGAAGGCAGACTTAAGAGAAGTGAACGACTTCTTCTTGGACTCAAGGAATTCGTCCTCGTTCATGCCAATATCAATCTCAGTGGTTGACTTAACAACGAACACCTCATCGAAATTGTTCTTGACTGGTGCAACAAAGAACCCTTCGTTTTCGTACAAGGTGTTGATCTTTTTCTTCTGTTCATCAGTTTCATTCCCAGTAAAGTAGCGGCATCCTGCATTCTCTGCCTTTCGAACAGTATCAAGATGAAAGTGAATGAGGTTGCAAGCAGTACGGTCCTTGATCATCTTAGTCAATGCCTTAGTCAGGCTGTGGCTATAGTGGTCATATTCATAGGACAGACCAGTTTCCGAATCAAACAGGCAATAATTATCGTTGCCATAGATGGCCTTACGATGGTAGAAACCATCGCCATCACCATCGGTCATGAAAACCGCATTGACAATCTGAAGATTGTACTTTTTGCGGAACTCAGGAATAACCTTTAGTGCAACCACCATGGCCTGGTTCAGAGGAGTCGATCCCATGCCAATTTCATCCGGAGTGGGAGGAACAAGATTGATCATACCCAACTTCTTCATTTTGTGATTGTTGTACCTGATACCAACCCAATTCATGATCTTAATGGCATGATCAAACTCCGTGTTTGTCATACGAGAAGACAGAAGATTGATCATACAAAAGCTGTCGAAAGAGATGGAATTATCGTCCTTCGGAGTAAAGTTGGCAATGTGCTTCTCGTCAAAGAAGCAGTTGCTGAAACTATACACCTCAAACGGAATCTTCAGCTTGCGGCAGAAGATGGCAATCTGAAACAACTGCAACATGACATCGTGAATCGTACAGGTCATCGACCCACTCCAGTCAAGGAAGACCACGAAACCGTGGTTTTTGCCATCCTTGGTAGTGGTACGAGACAGGAAAATATCTTCCGAAATCTTGTACTGGTGAAGCTTGTCCATGTTCAACTTACCAGTCTTGTTGATGCGAGACTTGCGAGATTCATCAGCAGCCTTCTTACGATTGAACTGGTTCACCATGATGCTGACAGACCGCTCAGAGTCAGCCTTGACCTTGGCAACAAGACGATCCATGGCTTCGTGGACTCGCTTGGCATAGGCAGGATCATTACCACAGGCGCGATCAATCGCATGGCAATCAATGCGCTTGTAGAAGACCTTGTGATCGACAATGGCATTGTCAAGATCAATGTCGGGCAGAGTGCAGATATGAGTGCTTGCCCCGTAGTTATCAATATTATTCTGAAGATTCTTTTCAAGATTCTTCATCGTATCCCCGCTCTTGACAGGAGTACGATTGGTCATATGATCCCCATTCCTATGAGATCCTGTGGTATCATCATTACCAGCATTCTTATCACCACTTTCAGGCCCCGGCAAAGAGGGATCCATCGGCCTGTTGCCGAATGAAGTGTTATCTCCGTTCTCAGACAGAATGAAATTCTTGGCCTTATCTGATTGAGGAATCGTAGGCGGAATATTATTGTTCTCGTTAATGAAATCGTAAATGTCCTTGCAGAGAACCTTTACATCATCGTGAGTACGAGCAATTTCACACCGATTGACAAAAACCATCTCTTGAGAAGTGAAGACCACCTCGTTATGAAGAACCGGACCAATCTTGAAATGAAGGTTCATGCGGTCAATAAAAGGAAGATCATTGATGTTCTTGCCTTCAATCTCAAACATGTCCATTTCATAGATTTCCTTGTATCCGTGGAAAAAGTCACGACGAAGACCTGGATACTCTTCCTTGATCATGCGCTCAATACGCGCATCCTCAACGATATTCCAAACAAGCTTGGCAAGGTCCATATCCTTACCAATCTCCTTGGTGAAGTCAATGAACTGCTGAGGGGTCATTTCCGGGGTGTAGAGGGCATGGCCAACCTCATGGCCGATGAGCATGTCCATCAGGCTACCAGTCATGTTCTTCCACACAGGAAGCGTCAGAACGCGCTTGTGGAGGTCAAAAGATGCAGTGCTGGCATTGGCATCATGACGAACCATGATGTTTTCGATTGCTAGAATCTTGGCGAGAACATTCTTTGATGCGGTATTGTTCATGTCCCAAGTATACCACAACCGTATGGGTTGCAAGGGGTAAAGTCAAAATTTCCATTAAAAAACCCCCTTGCGGGGGTTTCTTTTTTATCTATTTTCTTTTCTAAAATGCGGTGGTCGATTGTCTGGCCATGCGGGTCCCGGTGGTGCTTCTTCTATTTCTTTTTGTTTTCGTTTGAAAGCTTCATAAGCTGCAACTAACTCCCGAGCAGCATCCATTACAGTTTCTGAACCCGAACTTTCACTTTCTCTGTGACGTATATTAGCCAATCTTTCATCGTCTAATATTTCGCCTTCTCTATCTGCTTGATATCTAGCAATAATTTCATCTTCTTCTGTTTCTTCTTTAAGTTTAGATTTACTTGCCGTATAATCAGCATGTATGTCATCAATATGAGATACTAAATCACGCCAAATTTCATCTATTGCACTATCAGACAGACTTTTCCAAGTAGGGTGATCGCTCAAAATATCTTTAGCTTCCGCTTCGCCAATGCCATGATGTCCAGTACCATCATTTTCTACAAATTCTTGATGGGCTTGAGCAGCAATATCTTTTAAATCGGCTCTAATTGCTCTTAATCCCTCTTCATCTGCATCTCTACCTTTTTGTCGTTCAGCATCTCTTCGATTAAAGGCATCTAGGTTCGAATCCCCACCTACACCATAACCATTCATTTCATAAAGACTATTTGGCTTCTGCCAAGAGTTCTTTCTAATCGAATTTTGGAATCCGGTTAGATCGGGATTATTCTGTTGCATGTTTTGAATGTAAGATAGGAATAGTTTTCTGTCCATACCATTATTTATAAAAGAAAAGCCCCCCCCGAAGGGAGGGCCGTTTGTCACTCGCAGCGACCAGGATCAGGCAGTTGCTGTCTGACCCATGCTAGCGAGATATGTGGCGAGTTCGGGAACTGAGTAGACCCCACGGCTCACGATGCGAGAAGGATCATTTACGATCCATCCCGGAGCCGCCTTCATCCCCCGCTTGAGAGCCAAGGACTTGAGGTAAGTCCTACCGAAGTTGACCTCAGCGGGATTGGTGTGTCCCTCTTCTACGAGCCACTGACAAAACTTTGCTTGTGTATTCTTCATATCAATTTTCCTTTCAAACATTTTGCGAATTATTGGCAGGAACATCCTGACCAATGTTATCATCCAACTTGCTGTACAAGGTAAAGAACCCTTCAGCAACCGAACCATCGAAACGAGCAAGAGCAAGCTTGATTGCAACTTCCTTGTTATTGAAGATCGAATATCCTCTGACGATATCGATCAAACGACGAGTGCTGATCACATCATCAACTGCACCCTCATAGAACGACTTGCGAATGATATCGGCCCAACGGACCAACTTATCCGCAAAGTTCTCATCCTTGATACCAAGCGATTCCATGTACTTCTTGAGAATACGCTCTTCAGTTGCGCGAGGAGGATACTCCTGCTCAATCGTGAAGTTGTAGCGATCAAGAAATGCTTCGTTCAGGATCTTGGTCCCGACGAAACGATCTGAATGTTCACCACCACGACCCTTGGTATTGGCCGTAGCCACAATCGCAAACCCCTTGGTAGGAGTGATGAACTGATTGATCTTCTTCAGGTAAATACCCTTGCCTTCAAGAACAGGCTGAAGGCACATCAGCTTGTCGCTGCCAAGATCCACTTCGTCAAGCAGCAGCACAGAGCCACGACGCATGGCTTCGATGACCGGGCCATAGACGAACTGGGTATTGCCATCGATGAGCCGCATACCGCCAAGGAGATCATCCTCGTCAGTCTCAGCGGTGATGTTCACGCGAATGCATTCACGATTGGTGTTGGCACAGACCTGTTCGACCATGGTAGTCTTACCATTGCCTGAAAGACCAGTGATGTAGGTAACGGTGAATTGACCGCTCTTGAGAATCTTCGACACGGTATCGAAGTTACCCCACTTGATATACTCAGAAATCTGAGTCGGGATAAGAGTATTGCGTTCACCATTAGACGATTCACGAACAAGATTAACGAGAGTCATTGTGTAAGTTCCTTTCGGTTAGGTGCGTTAATTATACTCTAACGAAATTCGATGTCAAGTGGTTGTAATCAAAATTCGAAAAAAATTTAATGATACCAGTGCCAGTTGTCGTTATTATCATCATCTTCCGGTGGGCTATCAAAGTATGGATGATTCGGTGGGCCGTAGTCTGTAGTATCTTTCATATGATTCCACCAGTTATTGGATTGTTTCTTGTCTCTTTTCATAAATGCATTCACTCTTGCTTCAGTCCTTTTAATTTCCATTGCTTCTATTTCTTCTTCGAAAATATACAATCCATTTGTCTTTGCATAATTAAGAATATTGTTGTATATAACTTCAAGCAAATAAATATTATTATTTGGCTTTGAAGAGGTTTCCGATAACATAATAAACCGTTCAATCATTCTTGATAATATTACTTTGCTTCGACGCATATAAATCTCCTTTGAAAACGCCTCTAAACCGATTAGAGTTTAGAGGCGGCGATCCCTCTCTGCCGTTTGGACGAATCCAGCTGCCGCATAAGGGAATCCTATAATATTACAAATAAGTATAATATTTATCGATACCGGGCCGGACGAAGGAAGTAACGGTTGCTACCGCTACGAGTCTCCTCGGTGACCACGCGACCAATGTTCTCCTGGCGAACATCGCTCATCAGTGCGCGGAAGTTGCCGACACCGAAACGGCTACGGGCTTCGTTGACTGTGAGGCCGTTGCCACGGCGCATATAATTGAGAACACGATCCTTCTTAGTCATAGTAATTGACATATGATTCAAACCTTTTTCTTCAGGAAACTCTTGAAACTGGGATTTGAAGTTGTTCCTGAATCAACCTCATACCCGACGATGTTTTTAGTATACCAAATTTTTTTGCTTTGTCAATCGTGTTCGTACCACTTTTTGACACAATTTTCGGCATCCTTATAATTAAGAAAATTGTAAGTAGCAACCTCATGCCCGTCTTCATCATATAGGGTTACAACGAATTCTTCCATTGAGTTGCGTTCAATCATTGATGAGCGAATGTGATTTGATTCCATATTAATCTCCTGAAGTAGGGAAGGTGGGATTCGAACCCACAGCGTTTCTAATGTGCCAGATTTTAAGTCTAGTGCGTTTCGCCAATTTCGCCACATCCCCAAATTGTCAAGCAGTTTTTAGCTGCTTGACAAGTGCTCTAAACTCACTGAGAACAAATTCACGCTCTTTGCAGAGTTTATCATACTTTTTAGTGTTCTCGGCCTTACCATCAGTCTCCACGCGACCAATGTGTTTAGATGTTTCACCGAAATTGTAGAACAGCTCCTCAAGTTTGTCAAGTGTCTTTCTGTCCATTCTTCCTCAATTCGCAATACATTTTGTAATTATCAATCGACAACCAGAAGTTCTTGCTCCGTCTGTGTGAGTTCTTCGCCCATAATGCCTCCTGTAGGGATCGAACCTACGACCTATTGATTAAAAGTCAACTGCTCTACCATCTGAGCTAAGGAGGCTAAATTTTTAAATATGATTCCTGATTCATTTTTATTTTCCTTTATCCATTAATGAATTTATCAATCATTTTGATCACAATTACACCTACTACAATTACTAAACCGAAGATTCCAAAAAATATTAGAGTTTCGAACATCTTACTAATTTACCATATGTCGTGCGTTTGTCAATCACCAATCTTGAACTTTTCTGATGCGATTGACCGTGTTTGGTTCTTCTTCGGTGTCTTCTCTGGTAGCAGCGGGTAATGACGATAAACCATAAATATATTTTGTATGATGAATAATAAATTAATATATCTTAGAACGCTAGTGAATGAATCTAAGGCTTCCAAAACATCATCTACTCAAACTTCAACTTATCGACATTCTGTTCATGCACAAATTGCATCAGATTCAAAGAAAAAATTTAAACCTTATTCCTTTCAAACAACTTCTGGTCAAACAATTCGTGTAGATACTCCACCTAAAGAACATACAGCTGAATTTGAACCAGTAACTGGTCTTGCCACACCCGGACAAGAAGAAGAACATGCCAGAAAATTAGCAAGAATTAAAGAAGTTTTAGGTTCTTATTCTGTTAAAATTTTACCCGGCGCAGAAGGAAAAGGAAAAGAGACTGTAATTTTTCGTGAATTAGATGGAAAACAACTTCTGACTCCTCCAATTATTGGTAAACCAGCAGCAATTTCAACAAGGACTGGCGGAAAAGGACACAATGAAGATTGGGATGACCATATTAAAGCTGGAATGCAACATGCATGGAAATTATTTACTACTGATCCAGCAGCGTTTAAAAGATTGCACAGAGAAGCAAGAGATTTAGTTCCGGGATTAGATATTTGGTCTGTCAGTCCGAAAACAGAAGCAACAACAGAACAAGATCCAACAGTTCATAATTATGCAATCTATGCTCCACCAGCAGATACTGGTAAAATAGAAAGAAGAACTACTTGTACTCATTGTAGTATTGGCTGTAAAGATGCTTGCCTTTCTCAATCTGGACATGCTTCTTTAACAAAAGCTGTTCCTCTTGCTAGATTAAAGAGAGGACATTTACAGCACATGGCCCCTGCACATTTTTCTGCTTTGATGTTTGCGGAAATGATGGGTCATCAGAGAAAGGCATCTGAAACAAAAGGACATGTAGTTGCATGGCGACCAAACGGAACAACAGATCAACCATATCATGATTGGATTCCTGAGTTGTTTCATAAAGATAAAATGGAAACAAATGCACAAGGAGTAAGAGTCATGTCGAAGAAACATGCTCCTATGTTTGCTGGATCGTATTCATATGCTTATACTTCTGTTCCAGAAATTATTAGAAATTTTTCAAATGTTACACACTCGTTCAAAGAAACAAAGCATAGCATTTCATCTGGAATTGATCATATCTTAGGCGGAAAAACTTCTTCGTGGCTTCCCTTTGCAACACGATCAGAAAACAATTTACCAGAAGGAATAATTTTTCACAAAAGAAAATCTCCAATAGATTCCGGAGAATTGATTGTTGCACCAGCAATAAATGGAAATGAAAGTGATAATAGACCAGTAGATCATATCACATCTTTAAGAGAACCACATGTAAAAAATATTAGATCTGCTTCGAAGGCATTAACATCAGCAGGATTTAAAGTTACGCCTGGAACAGTTGCAGTAGGAACAACCAAAGTACCAAAAAATAAAGAACGCGCTGATCAGATTCTTAGTGATGGTCTTGATATAGGATTTTTAAGAGATCCAAATTCAGTTCCTCCCCAACAAATAATTGCAAAACTTCCAAAACATTTACAGAATCTTAGATGGCACTACTTTGAACATATAGAGTCTCCTAAGGAGCAAGTCAAGCACTCCCAGTCTGTCTCACCTGTTCAGGTATCAGTTTCTGTTAATCCTAAAAAGACAAATTGAGTCGTATTAATTTTCTTCAATAATATCTCTTCCAAGAATTCCGTCAGTAGTTAGAACATGATATGATGTATTTACTATAGTGTCAAATGACAAATTGTTGTAAAATCCATTTTCTCCAAATGGTGTGCCACGATGCCAAAGACCTTTTTCTAGCAAATTGGTATTTTGATTTTGCATCTTAATTCTAGCATCAGAATCCATGATCTTTGAATTTGAAATGAGACTAATATGGCCATCGAAAAATAATGTAACCGGACTACTATTATACCCATGGTTAAAAAAGTACGGGGTCATTCCATCAAAAGCAGGATTAACAGATCCGGCATCTTGATTTTGAAGCCAATTGATTTCAATCATTCTAGTCTTTAGTTCAGAATACCTACAATTACTCTGTGCGGGGGCTTTCCATGCACCAGGCAATGATGTAGGATTTTTATAGCCTTTACTACTCAGCACATCAGGATTCCATAGAGCAGCAGGACTCCAAGCATACGAAGATAGAACAATAGAACCCGTAAAATTTGGAAGAATGTTAAATTCACTTGATTCGTTCAATACAGATGCAATTTTTTCTTGTGTGATTTTATCCTTTGGGGCATAAAAAATTGGATCGTAAAATCTATTATTCAGATATGAGCTAAACCCCTTTACATTTGGCAATCTCCAATATCCGGAAATGCCATATGTAATATTCCATGTATTTGGCCAATATTTTGTCCAATGAGTACAATTGTAATCAGATGTTGGGCATGATCCACCATCAAGATAATAACCCCAAAGAACTCCTGTGTTGTCCCATCCAAGAGTCATTGATGTATTTGTAATACAATTCTGTGCCATGTAAGATTGACAACTACCAGCATACAAACCATAATCATCCTTTGCAGGAGAATATTGTCTGTCTGAAAAATCCACTCCGTAAGAACCACAAGCTACAGCAATATTTCGTAAATTTCCTTCGCTCCTCAATACTAGAGCTGAATCCCTTGCCCTACCCAAAGAAGGTAGTAGAATAGCAATTAAAATACTAATAATTGCGAGTACGACAAGAATTTCAATAATTGTAAATGCCTTTTTCATCTTGATTTAAGTACTTCTGGCGGTAAGATACATATATGGAGGGTGTATTATGACAAAAGAAACCGAATTTGTCAAGCACATTCGCAAGCATCTTGAAGAATATGGATTTAGCCTAGTCTTCGGCAAAGGTAAACGAGTAAATGTTGGCGGGGCAAGGTGCGAAGGCTATTTTAATTATGGCAAAACAAAAAATGAAAGACGCATTGCTGTTGCAAAGGGGGGCCAAACATGGCTCTATATTCTTGCTCATGAGTATTGCCATTTTCTACAGTGGTTGGAATATCCAAATTGGTACTCAGACAAACTTGATATCTCTCAGGATATTGTAAATAATGTTTCAATAGGATTCATCAATAAAAAATGGTCAAAGAGACAAATAAGAAATGCATTTCTTCGTGTTGCACATAACGAAAGAGACTGCGAAAGAAGAACAGTAAAGCTTCTTGAGAAGTGGGGAATTTCATTTAATAAAGATGTTTATATCAAGAAAGCAAATCTGTATGTGTACCTTCATCACATGTGGATGAATTCACATTGTCTCAAAACTAAATTTGATGTCTATAAATCAGCCAGACTTCTCAACATGTTAGCAGGGAACTTCAAAGTGAAGAGTCACCTAGTAGTTCCAAAACTAGTCGAGGAAGAACTAAACAGAGCGTTTAGTTGATTCCGTCGTTTTGATTGTTCTGGTTGTTCCAGTCGAAGCGTTGGTTGTTGCCCTTGTCATCCTTGGGACGCTTGAACGGCTTGTGGTCCCACTTCTTACGCTTCTTGTTACGCTGTTCCCCTCGGGAACCTCTGAAATCACTTTTCTTCAACATTAATCTCCTCTTGTTGTTCGTTCGATCCCATATCCTGTTCCATGTCCCAACCCATCTCCACCCAATATAGATAGTCCATTTGATCAAGCATATCACCAAATCTCCAGTTCATCATTGTCCAGATATTCGGTATATTCTGGTACGGCCATAACTTCATTGAGTTCATCTTCTGGCATCTCTTCCAGAGTTTCTTCCAGAGACTTAATGAGAGCCGTCCAATCGACATACTCATCAGTACCAAATGTGATAGCCATTTCTTCTTTGAGGGATTGAATAGTTCCTCGTATACGCATAGCAAAGGGGATGTTGTGCATGTACCCAGTATAGTCATGTTTTGTTGTAAGTCAAGAGGCATAACCAAAATTTTTATTCAGATCCATAAATGGCATCTGTACCTGTTCCAAATCCACCTTGGTAAACGATTTCATCAAAATATGTATAGATATGCAGTGAAAGACAAAATTAGATTCATTTTATATCAATTAGTAACAATTTTATTGTTTACTTTGAGTCTTTTAGTCATAAGAAAAATTGTAAAAGGATATTAGAATTATTCGTCTGCAAAGAATATAAAAAATAATACATAATTTTATGTCATCGTTTAACACTAAAAATTGGATTCATCAATTATCGGAAGCTTATGTTTATCAGATTCTAAATGAGACAGCTGAAGAAATTTTATGGAATTCTCTTCCCAGAGAAGAGCAGGAGAGGCGTATTAGTTCCCCACCTTCTTATCCAACATGGACATCTGGGTTAACACTACCTTTAACCAATCCAGAGCATATCATCCAGCTTGGTAGATACCACGGAATGTCTGGTATGGACCTTCATCCAGAGTATGCACATATTTCAGGATATGTGGACGCACACAAGACAGGAATTGCGTTTAGAACAAGCGTTAACTCAAATACGGCCCGTTAAACATTTATCTATTACATAAGACCTGAGTATGTGGAAGCACACAAGGCAGGGTTTGGATACAGAACAAACCTTCCTAGAATTTAATTTTTTCGTAAACTCATTTGCTTATCAATCATCCAAGAATAGAAGTCCATGGCCTCTTGAACTTTCTTTGGTCTTCCTCTTTTACGCTTTGGTTTGGCTTCGCCCTTTGCTTTTGGTGGTCTTCTTCTCGGGGCTTCGGCTGGAGCCATAGGAGGAACTATAGGAGCCACTGGAGCCGCAGGAGGAGCTATTGGCTGAACAGCAGGGGGGGCTTGTATTGCAGCAGCTTCTGCCTCCTTTGCAGCTGCCCGTGCTTGTTTTTCCGCTTCTTTCTGGGCTGCTTTTGCTTCGGCTTCTCTTATCTTTTCTTGTTCCGTGGCTTGTTGTTTTCTTTGTTGTGCTGAGCGAGTAATAAGTGTTTCAAACTCTCTTACTCCAGCGGATCCTATTGGTTGTCCGTGGAATTGTGGACCAGAACCATAACCATCTAGTACTGGATCACCGGCAGCAATATGTCTAGGTGTGCCATAAGATATATCGCCTCTAGCCTTTTGATCTACTTCAAATGCTCTTCTGTCTCTGCTAAGGGAGTTAATATCTAAAATTCTCCCGTGTTTTTTATGATCTACATATGTTCCTCTTGATGTTACTGTATCTAAAACTCTTCCATCCGGTTTGTATGTTCCGGCAAAAAGATCTCTTAATATTTTGTGCCTTAACACTTCTGCATCGATAGTTGAGTTTGTGGAGTGAGGAAGATCACGATGATACCATACAGGGC
>Ga0194128_10002198_pt1 | contig 32023 bp, 29 predicted proteins | sample TA2KigCa65mmetaG_FD_148650 | JGI IMG/M metagenome (GOLD analysis project Ga0194128, IMG submission 148650) | Freshwater microbial communities from Lake Tanganyika, Tanzania - TA2015037 Kigoma Deep Cast 65m | ecosystem: Environmental > Aquatic > Freshwater > Lake | place: Tanzania: Lake...
CACTATATGCCCCACCGCGTTTACGGAGAGCACGTCGCCTACATGTTCCAAACGCCGACCACCGCCGTCTGGAAAAAACTCTACGACGAAGGAAAGCTCAACGCCGCGCAGAGCCGCTTCTGGCAGACCAAACCGCACGAAGAGTTGTTCGATCTCGATAACGACCGCGACGAAGTCAACGACATCGCTTCGCGGCAACCCGCCATCACCGCCCGCCTCCGCGCCGCCGTCGACGAATGGATCGTCTCCACGAACGATCGCGGCTTCCTCCCCGAAGCCGAGCTTCACGATCCCGCTCGTTCCAGCTACGACGTCAAGAAGATCAAACCCATGGCTGACCTCGCCGCCTCGACAAAAGACGGCGTTGACGCGCAGTTCGCCGCCGGCTTGAAAGACGCCGACTCGGCCGTTCGTTACTGGGCTACCATGGGTTTGCTCATCCGTAAAAAGACCACCGGACTCGCCGCGCTCATGAAAGCGGACGCTTCGCCTTCCGTCCGAGCCATCGCAGCCGAAGCCGTCGGCCGTTACGGCACTGCCGCCGAAGCTGCCGCGGCCGCCGAAATTCTCGCTGGCCTCGGCGACATGTCCAAACACGGCGTCTACGTCGCAATGCTCGCCTTGAACTCGCTCGACGCTCTCGGCCCGCGCAACGCCTCCGTCCGCACCAAGGTGAAGCAACTTCCCATCAAGGTCGAAGGCATGCCGCAGCGCGGCGGCGGAACGTTTGGACCGCTGATACGCGCCATCGCCGGAAGCTAACCGCAACGTGCGAATCGGTCTAGACGCCACTCCGCTCATCTCGCCCACGGGCGGCGTGCCGCGCTACGTTCGCGAACTCCATGCGGCGCTGCAATCGCTCGGCGCCGCCGATGAATTTTCGCTCTTTACCGATCAACCGGTCGACGGCGCCATCGGTCCCCGTAATTCGGTGCTGGAAAAACGATGGTGGCTTGCCGGTCTCCCGATGGCCCTTCGCCGCCACCGCATCGACGTGTTTCACGGCACGGAGTTTTCGGTTCCGTATTTCCCAGTCGCGGCCAGCGTCATGTCGATCAACGATCTATCGCCCTGGCTCAATCCCGAGTGGCATTCAACCGCCGATCGCGTCCGCCAGCGCACGCCGATTCTGCTTCGCCTCGGCCTGGCCACAATGGTGCTCACGCTCAGCGAAGCCGTGCGCCGCCAGGCGATCAAACACTTCTCGCTCGATCCGGCGCGCGTCGTTGCCGTGCCTCTCGCTGCCGCAAACACATTCCAGCCCGTGAATGTTCAAGCACCCGCCGAGCCGTACTTCCTTTACGTCGGCGCGATCGAACCGCGCAAGAATCTGCCTCTGCTCGTCGAAGCGTGGCGCGAAGTCAGGAAGCGTCATCCCGTGCGTCTTGTGATCGCCGGCAAACGCCGTGAAGACGGTCCTCGCATCGAGCCCTCCGAAGGCCTCCAACTCCTCGGCGCCGTCGACGAGGCCGAACTACCCGCGATCTACTCCGGCGCTCTCGCCGCCGTCTACCCGACGTTCTACGAAGGGTTCGGCCTGCCCATCGTAGAAGCTATGCAATGTGGCGCGCCTGTCATTACTTCGGAGGACGAGTCGGTTGTCGAAGTCGCCGGCGGCGCCGCGCTCCACGCGCCGGCGACAAATCCCAAACCATGGGTCGCCGCAATGACGCGCGTGATCGAGGACGCCGCGCTTCGCGAGTCGCTCAAAGCGCAAGGCCTCGAACGCGCCCGGGCATTCTCCTGGGAGCGTACCGCGCGCGAAACGCTTGCCGTCTATCGGGAAGCCCATCGCCGTTTTCGATAAACTCAAACGATATGATCCGCCGCCGTGACCTCGCGTCGCTGTTTGCCACGCCACTCCTCGCCGCTGTCAAGAAACCGAAGACCTCGGTCTCCATTCGAGGCGACATGTTCTTCATCAACGGCAAGCCGACCTATCAAGGCCGCTCCTGGAAAGGCAAGAAGATCGAGGGCTTGCTGATGAACTCGCGCGTCGTGCAAGGCATCTACGACGACATCAACCCCGAAACCGCCGTGCGTTGGGCTTACCCCGATACCAAGAAGTGGGACGCCAATCGCAACACCAACGAGTTCATTGCCGCCATGCCGCTCTGGCGCAAACACGGCCTGCTTGCGTTCACTATCAACCTGCAAGGGGGCAGCCCCGAAGGCTATTCGAAGTCGCAGCCGTGGAACAACAGCGCCATCGCCGAGGACGGCTCTCTCCGCCCCGGCTACATGGCGCGCCTGGAACGAATTCTCGATCGCGCCGACGCGCTCGGCATGGTCGCCATCGTCGGCTACTACTACTTCGGTCAGGACCAGCGCGTGAAGGACGAAGCCGCCGTCAAACGCAGCGTCGTCAACGCCACCCAGTGGTTGCTCGACAAGAACTATCGCAACGTGCTCGTCGAGCTGAACAACGAGTGCAACATCCCCGCCTACGATCACGCCATCCTCAGGCAGGACCGCATCCACGAGTTGATCGAAACCGTGCGCGGCATGACGAAGGATGGCCGGCGTCTGTTGGTCGGCACCAGCTACGGCGGCCGCTTCATCCCGCTGCCTAACGTCGTCAAAACGTCGGACTTCATTCTCATCCACGGCAACGGCGTGACGGACCCCAAGCGCATCACCGAAATGGTGCGCGAAACGCGCAAGGTCGAAGGCTGCCGCCCCATGCCCGTACTCTTCAACGAGGACGATCACTTCGACTTCGATAAGCCCGAAAACAACTTCGTCAACGCGGTGAACGAATACTGCTCCTGGGGCTATTTCGATCCTGGCAAAAGCGACTACGCCGACGGCTATCAGTGCCCGCCCGTCAACTGGGGCATCAACTCCGATCGCAAGAAGGCGTTCTTCAAACTCCTCAATGAAATCACGGGCGCGTAGAAGTTCTCAACTCTCCATCGCATCCGAGATCAGCCCCTCAATCCACTCCGTGGCATCCCATTCTCGTTCGACGGCGAGGCTCATATCATCTTACGAATCCTCATCCTGTTCTTGCCTATTGTGTCGATGATGCTGTGGCCGGACAATAACTGAGCTCCCTCACCACAAATGCGAAACCGCCGCGATCCCTATCGGCGGCCCCGCCCCCTTGGAGCCCGAATACTCCACCCAGACACTCTCCCCATCCACAACACCCGTCCAAAAATCCCCATCCCCATTCGGCCCCTTCGCCGCGAACGACTGAGCCGCGCCTGCCCCGCGCACCGAGAGTGTCCCATCGACAAACTCAGTCACGTGCAGTCGCAGCCCCTTGGCCCCCTTCGAAACGATTCGCAGCCGCCACACTCCATCCTTCCACTTACCCTTGCCGAGCATCTTGGAAGAAACAGCCCTGTGCACGCCGGCCGCCTGCACTCCAGGCTTCGGAAGAGCCGACCGCTCCTTCTCAGTCAGCGGGCCGAGTTTCACCGTCTGCGCCGCGAGGCCGCAGACGGTGAGAACCATCGCTACTCGCGCCACGGTTTCTTCTCCTTGAGCAACGGCAACCCATCCACCGGCCTCGCCGATTTCTCGAACCGTTCCAATCGCATCCGCTTCGGCGCATCGCCCGCCGATTGGTCGACCACCGAAACAGTTCCCGTCGCTCGTGCGCCCGTCGAGAACAGCCCGATCGCAATGTAGTAGGTCCCTGACCGCAGCGGCGAATTCACCCCCGGCTGAATCGTCACGCGCTCGCTGCCGCCAACGCCCGCCGATCGGAAATCCGCCACGACGTTTCCATTCTGCACCGCCGGGGGAGCACCGTAACGCACGTACAGATCCGTATCGACGCCTTCCTGATCCGTCGTCAATACGATCTCCATTTTCGAGACGCTCGCCACATCCAGTCGAAACGCATTCGATCCCGAGAACAGCGTCGGCGTCGCCACGGGCCCGACCTCATACCGTACCGAGTCGTTCAGAGACAGCGTCCGCGTCTGTCCGGTCGGCGGCGCTGTCGTCCCTCGTTCGATCGTCGCCGTCACCGTCCCGTTCACCTGAACGTTCCGCGCGAAGTTGCCGATCGCGATGAAATACACGCCCGGCTCCAGCGGCGGATTCGACGTACGCGTAACCGTGATTACCTCGTTGCCTGTCGAACCTTCCGAGTAGTAATCGGCCACCAGATTGTCGCCCGCCAAATCGATATCCGCCCCGCGCCGCACATACAAATCGAGATCCGCGGCCGGCGTCGTCGTGTTCAAGCGCACCGTCATCGATGTCGCTCCTTGTGGTACGGCAATCCGGAATCCCGCGTTGCCGGCATGAAGCGTTGGCTGTGTCACCGGTGCGTAGGTGAACGGCGCCGGAACGCCCGAACTCAACTCCACCGCACGCTGCGGAGGAGGCGGCGCCGAGTCGATAAACACGGTCACGAAGCCCTGCACATCAATGCCTGATGTGAACAGCCCGAGATTGATGTAGTAGGTACCCACGCGAAGGGGCGGCGTTGATGTCGGCCGGATATCGAGATCCTCGTCGCCCGTGTCTCCCGTCGAACGGTGATCGGATAAGATGCTCCCGCCCGACACCACCGGCGCCTGTTCGTACCGCACGAACAAATCGACGTCGGCGCGCGGCGTAACCGTTCGTACTTCGACGCGCATCCGCGTCGCGCCCTGCGGCACCGTCACCCGGAACGACGGATCCAGAATCAGCGATGCCGAATTCACGGACGCCAAACGGAACGCCTGCTGCACCCCCACCAGCAACGGTTGTGCGACCGCATTACCTCCTTGGCCGGTATTGATCGTTGCCAGGATCGTCCCTTGAACGCGCACGTTCGGTGTGAACAATCCCAGAGCGATGAAGTACGTGCCGGAGCGCAGTGCCGGCGTCGATGTCGGCGTAATGACAATCGTCTCATCGCCCGAATCCGACTCCGAACGATAGTCCGCCACCACCGATCCACCCGAAACCACCGGCGCCGACCCTTCGCGCACATACAAATCCAAATCGGCGCCAGGTGTCGTCGTGCGGATGCGGACTTCAAGCCTCGTGGCTCCCGCCGGCACCGCGATCTGATATCCGGTACCGACCAGCGACGGCGAAGTCACCGGGCCTACCGAATACGTCGCCGGTACACCCGAGTTCAACGTTCCACCCGAACCCGCCGGTGGCGGCGGCGAGCTGCCTCCTGTCACCGTCGCCGTCAATCGCGACGTGATCCTTGTGTTGATCGAAAACACCCCGAGATGAATGAAATACGTCCCGGGCCGCAACGCCGGACTCGATGTCGGCGTAATCACAATCGTTTCGTTCCCATCCGGTCCCTCCGATCGATGATCGGCCACCGCCGTACCGTTCGCGATCGTCACCGCATCGCCGAACCGCGCGTACAAGTCCACATCCACCGACCGGTTATCGGTCTCCAAACGGATCTCAAGCCGCGTCGCTCCCGCCGGCACGGCGATCGAATACGAACTCGTTCCGGACAGCAGTTGTGGACCTGTTACCGGCTCGATCGTGATGTTGCGAACCTGCCCCGACGTGAGCGCCTGCGCTCCCGTCGATGGCGTGCTACCGCCACCACCGCCCGCTGTGATGATCGCCGTAATCGTGCCCTCCACCGCTACTCCCGGCGTGAATACCGCCAGCGTCGCGAAGTATGCGCCCGCGCGCAGCGGTGGGTTCGAAGTCGGCGTGATCACCACTGTCTCGTTCCCCGATTCCGTCTCGGCCGAGTAATCGGCCGTCACTCGCCCGCCATCGGCATCCGGCGCCGATCCCGCGCGCACAAACAGATCGACATCCGCGTTCGGAGTGGTCGTCCGGACTCGAATCTCCAGCCGCGTCGCCCCTTGCGGAACCTCGATTCGATAGGTCCCCGCGCCGCTCATCAAAGTCGGCCCCTCCACCGCGGCAAATCGGAACGTCGTCGCGGTGTTGTTGGTCAGCGTTGTGCCGCCACCCGATGGCGGCGGAGGCGGCGGAGTGCCCCGCCCGTCGTCCGCTCCTCAAGAAACGCCTGCAACGACGGATACGCCGTCGAGAATCTTCCATACCAATCGAACGCCGGATTCAAATCGCACTCGGTCTTCCCTGCCGGCGGCTTCGGTCCACCCGACAACATGCCGACAATCAATCCATCGGCGTTGAACAGCGGCGACCCAGACGACCCACCCTCGGTCACCCCTTCCCGCCAATTGATCGTATAGTAGACGCCTTCCGGCCGTCCGCGCACCGGAATCGCATCGCCGCGCGCGCCAAACGATATGCGCTGAAAATCCCCGCCGGGATGATGGATACCCGTCACATCGCCGCCCACCGGATGTTCGTCCGGCGTCCATCCCGAAAAAGTCACCGTGTCCGGTAACGTGCCGTTCAATCGCAACAGTGTAAAGTCGCCCTGCTCCAGGCCTCCGCCTGTCAAATACGTCGCGCCCAGCGTGGTGGGTAGCTGCCGCAGATTCTTCGGCGCGCCGCCGCACGACACCGCCGTGTAACCCCAAAACACCTGTACCGATCGAGCCTCGGCCGCGTTGTTGACGCAGTGGTCCGCCGTCAGAAAGTACGGAATGCCGCTCGAATTCCGCGTGTTCACCACCGATCCCGAACACAACGCCCCGCCGCCGTTCGTCTCGAACAAATAGCGGCCCACCGACCGCGCCCGCTCCGCCCACTCCGGATGGCACGTCACGTCCTTGTTGCAAGACAGCGCTTCCCGCCGTGCTGATGCCTTCCCCGTCCCCGGAAGAACTTCATGAAACACGTGGCTCACCACATCGACCTCAAACGGAAGCTTCCCTCCGCGCGAAGTCTCATACTCCAATACCACCGATTCGCCCTCGACGAACTCCGACCAGAACTCGCCATCTCCAAAAACTCCTCGCGCCGTATACGGTCCCGCGAAGTAGCCTTCGGTCGCCCCATCGGCCGGATACATCCACACGCGTCCCTCGCCAGCGTTGAAGTTGCGGAAGTGCAGCCGCAGCCCGAGCGCTTCGGGTGATCGCAATGCCGCACGATACAGAGCCTTGCCATCCGCTGTGCGCGACCACTGACCTTGCGCCAGCCAATCCCCCGGCGCCGCCCGGTGCACGCTCGCTCGCGTCAACCCCGCGCGCAACTCCGCTTGATTCCGCTCCGCCGTCGACAAAGGCGCTAACCAGCGTTCGGCCGGCCGCCCCATCCGTCCTCCGGGAGGTGTCTGCGCCGCCACCGAAATCGCCATCAATCCAACAGCCAGGAAAGTCCGCATATTCACTAGTAGCTTAGTGGATTGCGCGGGCGATTCGTTACACAGCCGTGACATAATCGCCCCTATGCGCCTCTTCATCGCCTTCGTCACAATGCTGCACGCCCAGGAGTGGCGTCACTGGGGAGGCGATGCAGGCGGCCAAAAACACGCCGCCCTGAAACAGATCAACAAATCTAACGTCGCCCAACTCAAGCCCGCCTGGACCTTCCGCACCGGCGACGTCTCCGACGGCTCGAAATACATCATGCGCTCAGCATTCGAATCGACCCCCCTCGTCGTCGACGGCGTCATGTACGTCACCACGCCGTTCAATCGTGTAATTGCCCTGCAGCCCGAAACCGGCGAACAAATCTGGGCCTTCGATCCGAAGATCGACATGACCCGCTCCGCCAACCTCTTCATCTCTCGAGGCTGTTCCTACTGGACCGACGGCAAAAAGAAACGTATCCTCCACGGCACTCAAATGGGCCGCATGTATTCCCTCGACGCCGACACCGGCAAGCTCGACGAGTCTTTTGGCGACAAAGGGTCAATCGATCTTCGCAAAGGTGTCGCCGATGGCTACGAAGAGCGCGGCTACGGCATCACCTCGCCGCCCGCCATCTACAAGAACCTCATCATCACCGGCGCTTGGGCCTCCGACGGCGAACCCCGAGGACCCGCCGGCGACGTCCGGGCCTTCGACGTTCACACCGGCAAACTCGTCTGGACGTTTCACACCATCCCACGCGCCGGCGAGTTCGGCAACGATACATGGGAAGGGAAGTCATGGGAAGGCCGTGGCGGCGCCAACATGTGGTCCGTCATGTCGGTCGATGCCAAACGTGGCCTCGTGTTCCTGCCGCTCACATCGCCGTCGACGGACCTCTACGGCGGTGATCGCAAAGGGGCGAATCTCTTCGGCGACTCCGTCGTCGCGCTCGACGCCGCCACGGGGAAACGTGTCTGGCACTTCCAAACCGTTCATCACAACATCTGGGACTACGATCTCCCCGCGCAGCCAGCGCTCGTCACCATTAAGTCCGGCGGCAAGCTGATCGACGCCGTCGCCCAAGTTGCCAAGACCGGCTTCACGTTCCTATTCGAACGCGCCACCGGCAAGACGATCTTCCCCATCGAAGAGCGCCCCGTGCCGCCCTCGGAAGTCCCCGGCGAACAGGCCTGGCCGACGCAGCCCTATCCGACAAAGCCGCCGCCTTTCGCGCGTCAATCGATGCGCCTCGACGAACTCACCAACGTGACACCCGAGTCCCGAAAATTCTGCGAAGCGCTCATCAAAGACGCCGAACTGAAGCCCCTCTACACGCCCGTCGGCCTGAAGACGACCGTGCTGTTCCCCGGCACCAACGGCGGAACAAATTGGGGAGGCGCGTCGTTCGATCCATCGACCCGCACTCTCTACGTCAACTCCATGGACGTCGGCATGGTCTTCCGCCACGAAAAGCGCCCCGAAGGGTCGATCATCCCCTACCGCAACCGTGGCGTGGCTTCACCGAACTCCCGCTTCTGGGACAACAATCTCTACTCCTGCCAGCAGCCGCCCTGGGGCCATCTCACCGCCATCGATCTCGATAAAGGCGAGTTCCGCTGGCGCGTCCCACTCGGCGAATACGACGAACTCACCAAACGCGGCGTGCCGCCCACGGGAACGCCGAACCTCGGCGGCTCGCTTGTCACCGATGGCGGCCTGCTCTTCATCGCCGCGACGAACGATTCGCGTTTTCGCGCATTCGATAAAGACACCGGCGCAAAGCTCTGGGAAACGCGCCTCCCCGCCAGCGGTCATGCCAACCCCATGACGTTCTACAGCGCCAAGACGAAAAAACAGTATGTCGTCATCGCCGCCGGCGGCGGCAATAAATACAATTCGACCTACTCCGACTCCCTCATAGCCTACGCGCTGCCCTAGTTTTTGAAATAATGGCGTCATGCGAAATATTGTTGTCGTTGCCACCTTCGCCCTCTCTCTCTCCGCCGCCGAGAAATTCGGCAAGCCGTTGACGCTCGCTCAGCCAACCCCTGTCGCCACCGTCCTCGCCTCGCCCGATCAGTACGTTGGCAAGACCGTCCAGGTAAAAGGAAAAGTCACCGAAGTCTGCCAGATGATGGGCTGCTGGCTCCAGATCCAGGATGGCGAAAAAGCTCTCCGCTTCAAGGTCAAGGACGGCGAGACCATGTTCCCCAAGAACGCCGCCGGCCGCGCCGCCGTCGCTGAAGGAGTGCTGAAGAAGATCGAGCTCAATCAGCAACAGGCCATCGCCTGGGCCAAGCACGAAGCCGAAGAACGCGGCCAAAAGTTCGACCCCGAAAAGATCAAGTCCGGTATCACGATCTACCAGATTCAAGGCTCGGGCGCCGTCCTCGACTAACATCGCAATGAGAATCCTCGCTCTCGCCCTCGCCGCCGCGAGTGTCGCTTCCGCGCAGCCTCCCAAGCCGCCGCCCGCCAAACCGAAGCTGCTGCTCACCATCGTCGTCGATCAGTTCCGCTACGACTACCTCACCCGTTTTCGTTCCGAGTTCAACTCCGGGCTGCACCGCCTGTTGACCCAAGGCGCCGTTTTCACAAACGCCAATTACGAACACTACCCCACCGTGACCGCAGTCGGCCATGCGACCATCCTCTCCGGCGCTTCGCCGCTCACCAGCGGCATTGTCGCAAATGATTGGTACGAGCCGGAATCGGGCAAAGTCGTCTCTTCAGTCAACGACAAGAATCTGAAACTGCTCGGCGCGGATACCGATGCGTCTTCCCCGCACCGTCTCATGGTCTCCACCGTCCCCGACGAAATCAAGATGTCGGGCAAGGGCGAAGCCAAGGCCATCGGCATCTCGATCAAGGACCGGTCCGCGATTCTTCCGGTTGGCCGTATGGCCGACGCCGCGTATTGGTTCTCCAACGAAGCCGGCCAGTTCGTCACCTCGACCTGGTACATGAAAGCGATGCCCGCTTGGGTCGAAAACTTCAATGCCAAAAAGCTCGGCGAACGCTACCTCGGCAAGCCGTGGATCCCGCTCGCCGGCGGCGCGCCCTTGAAGACAATGCTCTCCAAGCCCGACACGATGTTTTACTCGAACCTCGAGAAGTCGCCCTTCTGCAATGAACTGCTTGAAGAGTTCGCCGAGGCCGCCATCGAGAACGAAAAACTCGGTACCCACGCCGGCATCGATACCCTCTCGCTGAGCCTCTCCGGAAACGATTACGTCGGCCACGCCCACGGCCCCGATTCCCCGGAAGTCCGTGACGTCTCCATTCGCACCGACCGCATCCTCGGCAAGCTCTTTGCCTTCCTCGACAAAAAGATCGGCATGCGCAACGTCGTCGTCGTCCTCACCGCCGATCACGGCGTCGGTCCGGTCCCCGAAATCAACGTCGCTCGAAAAATGCCCGGCATTCGTTTCAAGGATGCCGACTTCGCCGCCGCCGTCGAAAAGGCCCTCAAGTCCAAGTACGGCTACGAAAAATGGACCGTCGGCAAGAACAGCCAGCAGATGTACCTCGAGTCCAAGCTCCTCGCAAAGTACAACGCCGAAGAGGTCCGCAAGGTCGCCGCCGACACGCTAAGGAACTTACCGCATGTCATGCGTGTCTATACCAAGGATCAGATTCTGCGCGGTGAAATCGGCCAGGACAAATTCGCCCGCCGCATCGCTGCCGGATACCATCCATCACGCAGTTCCGACGTTGTGGTGATGATGGCGCCGTACGCCATCTTCGCCACCGACAAAGCGACCCATGGCACCTACTACAGCTACGACACGCATGTCCCCATCCTCCTCATGGGTCCCGGCATCAAGCCCGGCAAATACCACACGTCGGCCGCCGTAAACGATATCGCCCCGACCCTGGCGACTTTGTTAGAAGTGGAAACTCCCGCCGGTTCTATGGGCCGCGTGCTCGTTGAGGCGTTGGTTCCGTGATACGCTGTTGTTTAGTTCAATCGCTCAGCGGGAATCTCAGGAGAAATCTGTAACATGTTCGGAATTCGTCAGGCTCGGGTCGTGCTTCCCGTCCTTTTTGCTTTGTGCGCCTCCACGATTACGGCGCAGGTCAAGGTCGCCATCATCAATCTGCAGAAGGCGGTGCTCGATACCGCCGAAATTCAGAAGGCGCAGAAAGAACTTGAAGCGCGCTACAAGCCGCGTCAGGACAAGATGGAGGCGTTGCAGAAAGAGCTGCAAAACATCCAAAACCAGTTGCAGACGCTCGCGGGCAAGCTCACACCGCAAGCCGAGCAGGAGTACAACCTGCAAGGTCAGCGCAAGCAACGCGAGTTGCAGCGCGTCACCGAAGATTTGCAGGCCGACGTCGACCGCGAACGCCAGGACATCCTCGGCCGCAGCGGCACCCGCATGAGCGACATCGTCAAGAAGGTCGCCGAAACCAAGGGCCTCGACGTTGTCGTCGACGTTTCCAATACCATCTACTTCAAACCGGCGCTGGACATCACCTCGGAAGCGACCGCCGAATACAACAAGGCGTTCCCCGCCAAGTAGTCCTCCGTCCTTTCCGCACAGGTTGCGAAGGTATTGCCGGCGGGCTATGCCGAGCTTGTCCGTTGTGCATGCCCAAAATTGGAGGACCAAATCCATGAGCGGCTATCTCGATAATTTCGGCGTCGTCGACGCCAAGCGCGAGAAGCGGAATAAACGCATCTTCGTATCGATTCTGTCGATCGCGGTCGCCGGCGGACTGCTCTGGTACTTCTTCCGCGATTGGAAAGAAGAGGCGCGCCTCCGCGAATTCTTCGCTCTTCTCGAAAAGAAGGACTACAAGCAGGCCTATGGACTCTGGGGCTGCACCGACGCCACTCCTTGCCGAGACTACGCCTTCGACAAGTTCCTCCGCGACTGGGGACCGGAATCGATCGCCGGAAACCTCTCCGCCGTCCAACGCGGCAAAGTGAAGAGTTGCTCCGGCGGAATCATCCAGCAGATGACCATCAAGGGCGAAGAGGTCAATCTTTACGTCGATCGCAATACCCTCGTGCTCGGTTTCTCTCCCTGGCCTGTCTGCGCCCCTCGCATCGCGACCTAGGACAACACGATGCGCATCGACAAATGGCTCTGGGCCGCGCGTTTCTTCAAGACCCGCGCGCTCGCCGCCCGTGCCTGCGACCTCGGCCGGGTGACCTCAAACGGCCACCCGGCTAAGCCCATGCGCGAAGTCCGCATCGGGGACAGACTGACTATCAAGAACGACACGGGCGACTTCACCATCGAAGTCCTCGGCCTTAGCCAAATGCGCGGCCCAGCCTACGCCGCCCGCGCCCTTTACCACGAAGGCGAAGAAAGCAGAGCGAAACGCCTAGAAGCCGCCGAACTCCGCAAAGCCACGACCCTCGCCGGCGGCTTCACCGAGTCCAAACCCGAAAAACGCGACCGCCGACTGCTCGACCGCCTGCGGGGACGCTAGCCGGCTTGGGGCGCCCGCTCCACCCTCACGCCTTCAATTCAAACACCACTTCCACCTCTACCGCCGCGCCCGTCGGCAGCGAGGCAAATCCCAGCGCCGACCGCGCGTGATACCCGTCTCCGTCCTTGCCAAAGATCTCGTGCAGCAGATCCGACGCGCCATTGATTACCAGGTGCTGCTCGACAAACTCCGGCGCCGAGTTCACACATCCAAAAACTTTAATGACCCGCAGTCCATCCAGCGTGCCATTGACGTTCCAAACCGAATTCAAGATCTTGGTTACGCATTCGCGAGCCGCGGCATAGCCGTCCTGCGTCGTCAAACCCGCGCCCAGCTTGCCTTTCAGCGTGCTCACATGTCCCGAGCTCCAAAGCTGATTCCCGGTCTTAATGCAGAGGTTCAGATACCCCGGCGTCTGCTTCTCGAAGCTCACTCCGAGTTCTTGTGCTTTCTGTTGAGGTCCCATTCGGTTATTATCACCCTATGAAGATTGCACGCCTATTCCTCCTCGCATCCGCCGCCGTTTTCGCTGCCGATGTCGACGGCAAATGGAACGCCACCGTCACTACCGGCAACGGCCAATTCCAACTCACCTACACCCTCAAAGCCGATGGCGAAAAACTGTCGGGTACCATCTCCAGCCAGTTGGGGGAACTGGAAGTGAAGGAAGGTAAGGTTGCGGGCAACGACCTGAGCTGGGTCATGATCATGGAGCGCAACGGCAACCAGATGCGCATTCTCCACAAAGCCACCGTCAACGGCGACGAAATGAAAATCAAGGCCATCCCCGAAGGCGCTGAAGACCGAACCATGGAGTTCACGGCCAAAAAAGCCGCCTCCTAGCGCCACACGATATACTGTTTCGTAACGATGCAGGAGATGAGCCTCTTCTGGCTCCGCGTGGCGGCGGTGCTTTATTCCGTCGGTCTTGTCTACGTTGCCGACTACTTCATCCGCCGTAGCGCCGCGCTCTACAAGCCCGCCTTCTCGGCCTTTACCGCCGGAGTCGTGTTCCACTTCGTCGCCGTTGTCGAACAAGCCGTCGCCACCAAAGATCAGTTCCAAACGGTTTCACTCCTGGCGCTGGTGTTGGCCATCGTGTTTCTGGTCGTCGTCTGGATCTACGAATTTGAAAGCCTCGGCCTGGTCGGCTTCCCGCTGATCGCCGTCTTGACCTGGATCGGCGCCGGCGCTTCGATCAACGTGTGGCCCGCTGAAGGACTGCGCGACGCCTGGTTGCTCGGTCACGTACTCCTCAACATAGGCGGCTTTACTTCAACCCTTTTCATGGCGCTCGCCTCGGTGTTCTATCTTCTGCAGGAGCGCCACCTGAAAACCAAACAGCCCATCCCGTTCTTCACGCAACTGCCGCCCCTCCACACTCTTGACCAGCTCTCGACGCGCGCCATGTACGCGGGCTTCGTGTTCACCACCGTCGGCGTGATCGCCGGCAGCGGTTGGGCGTACATGGAGTCCGGCACCCGCTGGATTGGCGAAGGCCGCATCCACATCTCGCTGTTCACTTGGGCCTTCTATCTCGCCGTCGTTCTGCTGCGTTCGAGCGGGGGCTGGCGCGGCCGCCGCGCGGCCTTCCTTGCTTTCTACGTGCTGCTGTTCTCAACTCTGACCTGGATCTCGCATACCGGATTGCGCCCACTGCTTACCAAATGAAACTCCACGTCACAGGCCTGAATCATCGCACCGCGCCGGTCGAACTGCGCGAACGATTGGCCTTTGACGCCGCCGCCCTGCCCGAAGCGCTGCGCGAGCTCCGCAATGCCGCCGGCATGCACGAAAGCCTGATTCTCTCCACCTGCAACCGCGTCGAAATCGTCGTCGCTGGCGATGAATCCGCCGACGCCGATCGCGCCGTCGCCGGTTTTCTCGATCACGCCCGCCCAGGACATCGCCTCGATTTCCAGCGCCACTTCTATCACTACGAAAACCGCGACGCCATCCGCCACCTGTTCCGCGTCGCATCGTCACTCGATTCCATGGTCGTTGGCGAGCCGCAGATTCTCGGGCAACTGAAAGACGCCTGGTCGCTGGCCAAGGAAGAAGGCGCCGTAGGCCAGTACCTCGACGCCGTGTTGACGCGAGCCTTCAACGTCGCCAAACGCGTCCGCACCGAAACCACGATCGGCGAAAGCGCCGTCTCGGTCTCCTTTGCGGCCGTCGAACTGGCCCGCGAAATCTTCGGCTCGCTCACCGGCTGCAAAGTCCTGCTGATCGGTGCTGGCAAGATGTCGGAACTCGCCGCGCGCCACTTGCACCGGTCCGGCGCCGAAAAGGTCTTCGTCACGAATCGAACCCGCGCGCGCGCAGAAGAAATGGCCTCTCTATTCAACGGCACAATCGTCGACTACGACGAGTTCCTCGACGCGATGCCGGCAATCGATATCGTCATCGCCTCCTCCGGCGCGCCGCACTGCATCTTGAACGAAGCGCAGGTCCGCCAAGTGCGCGCCAAACGCAAAGGCCGGCCGATCTTCTTCATCGATATCGCCGTTCCGCGCAATATTGATCCCGCCGTCAACACCCTCGAAAACGTCTTCCTCTACGACATCGACGATCTCGGCCGCGTCGTCGAACAAAATCGCAAAGGCCGCGAGGCCGAGGCGCAGGCCGCCGAAGCGATCATCGCGGATGAAGTCGACAAGCTCATCTCGCGCTTGCGCGTCCGCGAAGCCGCGCCTGTTATCGTCGCCGTCCAAGAGCAGTTCGAACGCACCCGCCAGGCCGAAATACAGCGGCTGCGCGGCAAAATCGGCGCGCTGACTCCGCAGCAGGAAGAGGCGCTCGAACTGTTGACCAAAGCGATGATGGCGAAGGTCGCACACGGCCCGATCGCCGAGATACGCCGCCTCGCGGCGAGCGAAGAAGGATGGGGCGAAATCGAAACGATCCGGCGCGCCTTGCGCCTGGATGAGACGGACAAATGAGCGAACTCGTAATCGGATCGCGCGGCTCCAAGCTCGCGCTGTGGCAGGCCAATCACATCGCGGCGAAACTCGTGGCCCTCGGTCACTCGACGCGTATAGAGATCATTCAAACCACCGGCGACAAAATCACTGATGTCGCGCTGAGCAAAGTCGGCACAAAGGGCCTGTTCACCAAGGAAATTGAAGAAGCGCTGCTCGCCGGATCGATCGATCTCGCCGTGCATTCGGCCAAGGACATGCCGACCGAACTGCCCGCTGGCCTTGTTTTATCGGCATTTCCCGAACGCGAAGATCCGCGCGACGCCTTGATCGGTTCCACGCTCGCCGCGCTCCCGCACGGCGCGATCGTCGGCACAAGTTCCTTGCGCCGCACGGCGCAACTGCGCGGCATCCGGCAGGATCTGGTGATCAACGATCTGCGTGGCAATGTCGACACGCGATTGCGCAAACAGGCTGAAGGGCAATATGCGGCCATCGTTCTCGCGGCGGCGGGATTAACGCGGCTCGGCTGGCAAGATCGCATCACCGAATTTCTCGACCCAGAGGTCTTCATCCCCGCCGTCGGCCAAGGCGCTCTCGCGATCGAAACGCGCGACGACAGCGGCGCGGGACACGCGGCAGCGGTGCAGTTGGACGACGACGCCACGCGCACGCGCGTAACCGCCGAACGCGCCGCACTCGCCGCGATGGGCGGCGGATGTCAGGTCCCGCTCGGAGCGCATGCGGTGATCGGCAAGCACGGTGAAATCAACATGCGCGGAATCGTCGTGTCTCCCGACGGCCGCTTGATTGTCAACGCCACCGCAACGGGCGCCGGCAACGATCCCGCCGGTGTCGGCGCGGCACTTGCCAAGAAGCTCCTCGCCAGTGGTGCATCGATTGTGCTCCAGCAGGTGGGAATGTGAAAGTCGCCTCGCGCGTCGCGCATCGCCTCCGCCCTTCCGAGATGCCGCGACCGTCAGGGTGCGGCCGCCTCCGTGCGCGGCTTCGCCCAAGCCCGAACTGCGAGGTTTGCGATGGGTAAAGTCTATCTAGTCGGCGCCGGCCCCGGTGATCCGGACCTGATCACGGTCAAGGGCCGCGACGCCTTGCAGCGCGCGGGCGCCGTACTCTACGACAACCTCGCCGCGCACGAACTCCTCGACCTCGCGCCGCGCGCCGAAAAAATCTACGTCGGCAAAAAGAAGTCCGATCATTCGCTGCCGCAAACCGAGATCAGCCAATTGCTCGTAGCAAAGGCGCGCCAACACGCCATCGTTGTTCGCTTGAAGGGCGGCGATCCATTCATCTTTGGCCGCGGTGGAGAAGAACTCGAAATCCTTCACGACGAGGGCATCGAATATGAAGTCGTACCCGGCGTGACGTCGGCTCTGGGCATGGCCGCCTGCACCGGCGTGCCGCTCACGCATCGCGACCACGCCTCGTCGGTTAGCTTCGTTACCGGCCACGATCCATCCAAGATCGATTGGTCCCGCGTTGGCCACTCCGAAACACTCGTGATCTACATGGGCCTGAGCACCGCGGCCGATATCGCCGCGCGGTTAATCGCCGCCGGCCGTGCGCCGTTTACGCCCGCGCTCGTCGTGCAGCGCGCGACAACCTCGCGCCAACACACCGTTCGCACCGATCTCGCTTCACTCGGCGAAGCCGTCACGCCATTGAAGCCGCCCGCAACAATCGTCATCGGCGAAGTGGCCGCGCTCGGCGACAAACTGGATTGGTTCGCGCGCCGCCCTCTGCACAATCGGACGATCGTTCTGCTGCGTGCGCCGGAGCAATCGGCCGAATCCGCGCGCGCGCTTCGCGATCTAGGCGCGCATGTCGTCGAAGCCCCGGTAATCGCTCTGGAAGCCATCGATTTCGCCGTGCCCGACCTCACCGCCTACGACTGGCTGCTCTTCACCTCCGCCAACGCCGTCCGCTTTTTCCTTGCGCAAATACCCGACACACGCCGCATTACGCCGCGCGTAATGGCGATCGGCCCGGCAACCGCCGCGGCGTTGCGCGAGTACCGGATCGTCGCCGACGTCGTCGTTGAGAACTCGGTCGGCGAAGGCGTCGCGGAAGAGCTACGCGGAGTTTCGGGCCGTGTGCTGCTCCCGCGCGCCGCCGTCGCCCGCGATGTCATCCCAGGAGTCGAAATGCTTCCGGTCTATCGCAACGTAGTGCCTCCCGGCGCCTCCGAAAAAATCGCCGCCATCGCGCACGCCGATTTCATCGTGTTCACCAGTTCCAGCACCGTCAAGAACTTCCTCGCGCTCGACGGCCGCCGCCTGCTCGACGCCTGCGCGCGCGCGATTTCGATCGGACCAGCGACCAGCGAAACGATGCGCGCGCACGGCGTCGCCATCGCGGCCGAGGCTAACCCGCACACCTTCGATGGCGTGATAGACGCGATAATCGGGTAGATGCTGCTCCTGTTCCTCGCCTACGCGTTGCGCGTGCCGCTCGGGCTCGACAACTACGTACCCGCGCCGGCGTCGAATCCCATTACCAAGGAGTCGGCGGCGCTCGGCCGCAAGCTCTTCTTCGACAAGCGTCTCTCGCGCGATGGTACCGTGTCCTGCGCAACCTGCCACGATCCGCAATACGGCTTTACCGATAAACACCCGAAGGCCGTCGGCATCGAAAATAATGTTGGCCCGCGCCGCACGCCGCGGATTCTAAACCGTGCCTGGGGCAAACGATTTTTCTGGGACGGCCGCGCGCCCGATCTCGAAAACCAGGTCGCGCAGCCTATTGCCAATCCTTCGGAAATGGATATGCCGGTCGCCAAGGTAGTGGCGCGTCTGGCGGCCATCGACGAGTACAACGGCATCGATGAAAAGGGAATGCGGTTCGCGTTGGCGTCGTACGTGCGGACCATTCTCGCCGGCAACTCGCCCTACGATCGCTACCTAGCCGGCGACAAATCCGCGTTGACCGCAGAACAACAAGTAGGCCTCAATTTGTTTCGCGGCAAAGCTGGCTGCATCTCCTGTCACCTCGGTCCAAACCTGACCGATGAAGGCTTCCACGTTACCGCCGCCGGTGCTGTCGACGATGACGCCGGCCACTCGCTGGTGAGCTTCGACGACAATGACAACGCCGCCTTCAAGACGCCGTCTCTCCGACAGGTCGCCGCCACGCCGCCGTACTTTCACGATGGCAGCGCGAAGACGCTTGGCGATGTCATCGACCACTACGCCAAAGGCGGCAAACTGCGCAAGAACCTCGATCCCGAAATTCGCAAGTTCTCGATCACGCCGGAAGAAAAACGCGCCCTTGTCAAATTTCTCGAAGCCCTGAACGGTGAAATCCGCGAGGGGTATCCGGAGTGATCCTCGTCCTCGCATTACAACTCTTCTCGCCGGTCGATCCCGCCGACGTGGCTCGGCTCCACGAAGAACGCATCGCGCGCGCGCCATCGTCGAAGTCCGCGAAGCGCGACTACGGCCTGTTCCTTCTGCGCAACGGGCAACCGGCCCGCGCGGAATTTTATCTGCGCCACTCGGACGTCGAGCCCGCTTATTTGGCCGAAGCCGTCTCCGCGCAGGGCCGCGACGCCGAGGCCGAAAAGCTCTTTGAAGCCTGCGTCGCCACTGCCCGCTGTTTGACGCGCCTCGCGAATCTCGCCGAGCGGCGTGAGGACCGGGCCGCCGCGCTTGCGCTCTACAAACGCGCGCTTGAAGCCGAGCCGTCCATCCCGCGGCGCAGCGACTACGCCCTCGCGTTGCAAGCCGCCAACCGATACAAAGAGGCCGAATCGCAGCTCCGCGCGGCGCTTGCGGAGAGCGAAAAGTTGCATGGTCCGAATCATCCGGAGACCGCGACGCAGCTGAACAACATCGCAATGCTGCTGGGTGAGACAAAGCGGCCGGCGCTAGCGCGGCCGCTGATGCAGCGTGCCGTCAACATCTTCGAGCAGACGCTCGGCCCGCGCCACGCGCGCACACAAATCGCAAAGGATAACCTGGCGGACTTACGATGAAGACGACAATTCTGCTGATGACCACCGCCGCCATGGCCTGCGAGATACGCGTACTCACCTACAACATCCATCACGCCGAGGGCGTCGATGGAAAGCTCGACGTTCCCCGCATCGGGCGCGTGATCCGCGACGCGCGGCCGGACATCGTTTCGCTTCAGGAAGTCGACGTGCGCACCGAACGCGTGAAGGGCCGCGACACGGTTCGCGAGTTGGAGCGCCTCACCGGTCTTCGCGGCGTGGTCGGCCAATCGATGCCGTTCCAGGGCGGCGGCTACGGCAACGCGGTGCTGGTGAGCGGGCAGCTGCTGGGCTCGCGCGTCTTCCCGATTCCGAATTCACCAAACATGGAGCCGCGGTCACTGCTGCTCGTCGAAACGAGGCCCTATCGTTGTGCCCAGGACATCGCCTTCATCGCCACCCACCTGGATCATCGCAGCGAGACGGATCGTATAACGGGCGCCGATATGGCCAATCTTCCGGTGAGCCTGCCTGCGATCTTGGCGGGGGACCTCAACACAACGGCCAATAGCCCGGTCTTCGGCGTGCTGATGAAAGAGTGGGCCAATGCGTCGAACGCCGAACAGCCGACAATCCCAGTGAAGGACCCGAAAAAAACAAATCGACTTCGTTTTGTTTCGTCCCAAAAACCAGTGGAAAGTCATCGAGACGAACGTCCTGGATGAAGATGTCGCATCCGATCACCGAGCGCTGCTGGCTGTGCTACGGTTGCTTCCCCGCAGTAGCCGGGGCGCGACGAACAGTTCGTTCGGCGACGCAGCGGCCGGAATCACGAAGTCGACGAAGCAAACGGCCATTTCTTCGTCGGACTGCTCGCCCCATCGAACGGCGTTCGGATTACCGGAGTTGTCGAACACCGCTTCGGCTTCGATGCGCGCGCCGCGAGCGAGCGGAATCTGCCGCGCCGGCCGATACACAAGCTGCCAGTTGAACTGGTAACGCGGCACGTCGAGCACGACGCGATCGTCAACCGAAACGCGCATCGACCGGCCGCGCAAATGCATATGCGGCGCGAGCGCGTAGATCGCCGCCGGCGCCTGCACTTGGAATGCGATGTCGACCGTGTGATCCCGCGCGCGAGGCGGAATCTCGAAATCGCCGCGCGCGATGGCGGCCGAGTAAATGCGATATCGCGGTGGCTGCTTCGCAAACACAAGACCAACGCGCGTCGTGTCGGAGGTCGCCCGGCCCGTCGGCGTATAGTGCAGTTGAATGATGAGATCACTGCCGGCCGGAATGAGTTTGGCGTGATCCTCGGGCAGAGTCACCGGACCGTTGCCGGGTAGATAGGTGCCGATCACTTCGTCGAATGCCGACAGCCCCTCCAACGCCGCTCCTTTTGCCGTGAAGGCCGCGCCCGGCGCGCGATCGCGCAGCCATACGGATCGAGGGCGTCGGACAAATACGACCGCGTGATGTACCACCGCCGGCGCTGACGGCCGCACCTCGATCGCCTGAATCCAACGGTCCGTCGTAAAGTTCGTCGGCACGATGAAATGCTGGTAGTCGACCGTGCCCTTCGCCGGAACCGAATATGGTGCGGGCATGGCGAAGGTAACGTCGGGCGTGAGGTGAGTCGCGCCAAACACAGCCGCGCGCGGCGCTCCCTTCACCGTCGGATGATCCGCCCAGCGCTTGATGACCTCGATCTCGGCGGCGGATAAGCGAGAGTCGTTGGCGAACTCGTTTGGCTTCGAATCGGCAAACCACGGCGGCATCGCGCCGCGCAGGACCGCGTCGCGAATGGCCCGCGCGTACGGCCGCGCCTTCTCGTAAGTGTCGAGCGCCATCGGCGCGGACTCACCCTCGCGATGACACCGCAGGCAGTGCTTCTCCAACAACGGAAGCACGTCGGGATAAAAGGCCGTTGCCAGCAGTGCCACCCTCGTGCGATGCATACTCCCAATCTAGCTCGCCGGCGTTGATAGAATGTGGGAGACATGCGGCCGGTAATCTGTTTTCTCACCGCGGCGGCCCTCTACGCGCAAGCCGATTTCTTCGACAAAGAGATCCGACCGATTTTGCGATCGAATTGTCAGGGTTGTCACTCCGTCAACGGGCTCAACAGCGGGTTGGCTCTTGACTCGAAGGAGGCGATTCTAAAGGGCGGCAATCGCGGCCCTGCCGCGAAGCCGGGCGATGCGGCGAGTCTGCTGCTGCAAGCCGTGCGGCAGGACGGCGGGCTGAAGATGCCGCCGAAAAAGAAGCTGGAGCCGGAGCAAATCGCCAAGTTGGAGAAGTGGATCGCCGATGGCATGCCGGCGCCCGCGGACTTCGTCGCGGCGAAGCGGCGGACTTCGCGCCACTGGGCCTTTCAACCCGTGAATCGTCCGGCCGCGCCGGCCGTTCGCAACAGCGCGTGGGTGCGCAATCCGATCGACAATTTCGTTTTGGCCAAACTCGAAGAGAAGAATCTGCGGCCCAACGATCAAGCCGACAAAGCCACGCTCGCGCGCCGCGTTGCGCTCGACATCACCGGTTTGCCGCCGACCGAGGCGGAACTGAAAGACTTCCTGAAAGACACGCGCGCCGATGCGTATGAGCGCCTTGTCGATAAACTGCTGGCCTCGCCGCACTACGGCGAACGGCAGGCCCGGATTTGGCTGGATCTGGCGCGCTATGCCGATTCCGACGGCTACACCATCGACGCCCCGCGGGACATCTACCCATGGCGCGATTGGGTGTTGAACGCGTTCAATTCCGACATGCCGTTCGATCGTTTCACGATCGAACAGTTTGCGGGCGACTTGCTGCCGGGTCCAACCAACGATCAGTTAATCGCGACCGGCTTTCACCGCAACACGCCGTCGAACTTTGAAGGCGGCATCGACTTTGAGCAGTATCGCGTCGAGGCCGTCGCCGACCGCGTCGCGACGACGGGATCGGGATGGCTGGGCCTGGCGCTGGGCTGTTCGCGCTGTCATGACCATAAGTACGATCCGATTTCTCAGCGTGAGTACTATCAGATCTTCGCGTTTCTGAACAATGTCGACGAAGTCGATAAAGAAGCCGATCGCAGGTTCTTCAACAAACCGTTTCTTGAGATGGGTACTCCCGATCAAGTCGCGGCCCTGGCCAAGTGGGATCTGGACGTGCAGGATGTCGAGCAGCGCATTCGCAAGCACGAAGAGACCCTGAACGCCGACGCCGAGAAAGACCCGACGCTGCAAGCGCTGCGCAAAGAGTTGAACGCCACGCGCCGCCGCAAGCCGGACGTCAAGCGCACGATGATCATGCGCGAGTTGGCCGCGCCGAGGCAGCACTACATCCATCTTGGCGGCGACTTCACGCGAAAGGGCGCCAGCGTGCAGCCCGAGGTGCCGAGCGTGTTCCCGCCATTAAAGACCGCCGGTAATCCGCCCAATCGTTTGGACTTCGCCAAGTGGCTGGTCGACAAGGAAAACCCGCTCACCGCGCGCGTCAACATGAACCGCGTGTGGCAACATTACTTCGGCAAAGGCATTGTCGAAACCGAGAACGACTTCGGACTAATGGGCGATCGCCCAACGCATCCGGAGTTGCTCGATTGGTTGGCGAGCGAGTTCATGGAAAGCGGTTGGAAGATGAAGCCGATGCACCGGACGATCGTTCTCAGCGCCGCCTACCGGCAGTCGAGCGCGAACCGCCCTGACGCCGCCGCGATGGATCCTTACAATAAGCTGCTGGCGCGGCAGAATCGGCTGCGCTTGGACGCCGAAATCATCCGCGACTCCGCGCTGGTCGCGGCAAATCTCCTCGGCCGGCAGGTTGGCGGGCCGAGCGTGTATCCGCCGATTCCGAAAGGCGCGACCGATATCACGCAGGTCAAACGCGAATGGAAAGTGTCGACGGGCGAGGACCGCTATCGCCGCGGCATGTACACCTACTTCCAACGTTCGGCCGCGCACCCTGCATTGTTGACGTTTGACGCGCCCGACGCAACCGTCGCGTGCACGCGACGCGTGCGGTCCAACACGCCGCTCCAAGCGCTGATCTTGCTGAACGACGACGCCTACTTCGAATTCGCCGAAGCGCTCGCCAAGCGCGTTCTCTCGGAAGAAGGCGCCGATCAACAGCGGCTCGAACGCGCGTGGATGTGGACGTTGCATCGAGCGCCGAAAGCCTCCGAGTCCGCGCGGTTGTTGGCGTTTCTCAACACCACGCGCGATGCGCAAAAAGAGAAAAACGAGCAGGCGGCTTGGACCGCCGCGGCTCGCGTGATTTTGAACCTCGATGAGTTCATGACCAGGGAGTAGCCACGATGAATCTTGAAGACAAGCTCCTGCGGCGCCGCACACGCCGACACTTTTTTGAAGACTGCGGTTTCGGCGTCGGCAAAGCCGCGCTGGCGTCGCTGGCGGCCGGCAACGCGTTTTCGCAGACTCGCGGCAAGCACCACGCGTCGAAGATCGACAGCGTGATCTTTATCTTTCAAGCCGGCGGGCCGAGCCATCTCGAACTCTTCGACTACAAACCGGAACTGGTGAAGTGGGACGGCAAGGTCACGCCCGAGTCGTTCCTCAACGGCAAGCGGTTCGCATTCATGGATACGTTCGTGAAGGAACCGCCAAAGCTGCTCGGGACGCGGCGGACGTTCAAACAGTCGGGCGGTAACGGCATGTGGTTTTCGGATCTGATTCCGAACATCGCGACCGTCGCCGATGACATCTCGATGGTGCATGGTTTGTGCACGGAGAACTTCAATCACGGACCCGCGAAGTTGTTTGCCAACACCGGCAGTGTGCGCGTTGGGCGGCCGAGTATCGGGTCGTGGGTGACCTACGGCATCGGCAGCGAATCGAAGGATCTGCCGGGCTTTGTCGTGCTGCAATCGGGGCCGCGCGGTCCGCGTAGCGGCGCCGCGTTGTGGGCGAGCGGCTTTCTGCCCAGCGCGTATCAGGGCGTTCCGTTTCGATCGGCGGGTGATCCGATCCTCGATCTGTCGAATCCGCAAGGCATAGACGCCGAGCAGCAGCGAAGGACGATCGAAGCGATTCGCGATCTGAACAAGATGGAGCTCGAAGAAACCGGTGACGCCGAAATCCAAGCGCGCATCTCCCAGTACGAGATGGCGTATCGCATGCAGACCAGCGGGCCCGAGTTGATCGACTTTAAGCAGGAGTCGAAGGACACGATGGAGATGTACGGCGCCGAGCCGGGCAAGGCGAGCTTCGCGAACAATTGCTTGCTCGCGCGCCGCCTCGTCGAGCGCGGTGTGCGATTTGTGCAGCTCTATCACACCGACTGGGATCATCACGACGACATCACGAAACCGCTGGATCGCGTGGCGGCCGAAGTCGACAAACCGACCGCGGCGCTGATCCGCGACTTGAAACAGCGCGGGTTGCTTGATCGGACTCTGGTGATCTGGAGCGGCGAGTTCGGTCGCACGCCGATGGGTGAAGTGCGCGAAAAGGGCAAGATCGGCCGCAATCACCACATTGACGCATTCAGCATGTTTATGGCCGGCGGCGGATTGAAGCGCGGCGCTGTGTTGGGCGCAACCGATGAGTTCGGATTTTCGCCGCAAGAAAAGATCGAGGTGTACGACATTCAGGCGACGCTGTTGCATTTGCTGGGGATCGATCATTTAAAGCTGACCCACCGCTTCCAGGGCCGCGACTTCCGCTTGACCGACATTCACGGCCGTGTGTTGAAACCGTTGCTGGCTTGAGGTTCCCTCGCTTGCCGGCCGCTGACGAATTCAGTCGCGCGGATCAACTCCAAAACGTCAAGTACGGGTCCTGTTTTGCCAATCGCTGGATGTAGAGTGCCAACTCCCGCAGGTGATAGTCACCCCACATGCACGACTCCCCGCACGGCTGCGTGCGTCCGGCGGGGATATTGTCCCAGCTGTTGGGCCGATGATAGACGGCATGCAGCAGCAAGCCTTGATGCGCCGGGTCCGTGCTCAAGTAAGGCGCCGACAATATCGTCTGTGCGATCGTCAGCCCCGCTTGCACATAATCGGTATTACCTGTCAGACATCCATAGCGCAACAGGCCTTGCGCGGCGATCGCGGCCGCCGACGAATCTACCGGTTCGTGATCGTTGAATGGCTCCGCGGCGCGGCTTAAATAGTCGCCCATCCTGGCTAAGCCCGGCGCGCCCGTATCCCAATACGGTACACCGCAAACCGGGGTGTGCTGCAGATAGAAGTTGCAAGTTGCGCGCGCCGCGTCGTCGAAAGCGACAGGCACGGAAATTCCTTGAGCCCTGAAGAATTCAATCTGTTCCGCGAAGCCAAGAATCGCCCACGCCAGTCCGCGCGTCCATGTGGTGAACGGCGAATAACCTTGCTGCGAACTCGGACAGCGCGCGTTGCCGTCGTTGCGATTGAAGATCACCTCATGCACCGTGCGGCCTTCGTGCACGTCATAGCTATCGCGGCCGGCGCCGTAGAACACGTTGTACTTTGCGGTCGCCTCGCCATGCTCGATCAACCGTTCGAGCAGCGAAATCTTCTGATCGTTCTCGCCCATCAGCACATGCCCATGCAGATGGGAAACCGCCAATGCGCGTAGCGATCGAATCGTATCGACGAACAACGAATGCGCGCCGTTGAAGGAGTAGATGTATCCCCCGCCGCCTTTGATCGTCGACCATCGAGCCGCCTGCACCGCGCCGGTGCATTGCAGCGCGAGCACGTAGAAGCGCCGTTCCCATTCGTTGTCGGCGATGCGGCCTTCGTTCATCAAGCGCAATAGATTTCCGTACGTCGATACATTGTTGAAGCCGTGATCGTGCACGCCAACGTGGGTGATGTGCGGCGCCATGTACTGTGCGGTTGTGCGGCGGCCCTCGGTGAGAAACCAGTCTTCGCCCGTCGCATCGAACTGCAAAATCGCCGAGCCGAACTGAAAGCCCTGGGTCCATTCGGTCCAGCCGCGGGACGTGTACTTGCCGTTAACGGTGAAAACAGGCGCGCCGTCGCCCGGCTTCCACGACTCGGCGAGCGACCGGATCTTTGCGGCCGACGCGGTCCACATCGCGTCGATCTTCGGGAGCAGGGAAGTGGGGGTGAGAGTTCTATCGATGGAGATCATTTTTCAGAGAGAGATTTGAGAAGCAGCGCCGCCCATTGCACGGCCTTGTAGGAATCGGGTGTGTCTTCGTACCACTCGTCGGAGGAGTGCGCGCCTTGAGCGTTGCCGCCGCCGGCCAGCGTCACGGCGGGAATGCCGAGGTTCATCGGAATGTTCGAATCGGTCGATCCCGCGCCCGTCGCGAAGATCGGCACGCCGGCTTGTTTGGCTGGCGCGAGCGCCTTCTGCACGATTGGCAGCGAGTCGGGCGGTTCGGTCGCGGGCCGCAGTCCCATGGTCTTGATGTCGAGTTCAAGCGGCGCTTTCGATTCCGGCCAGCGCTTCTTCTCCGCATCGAGCGCCACTTGCAGCGCGGCGCGAATGCGTTCGTCCAGCGCCGCCAATTCCTTTGCCGATTCGCTCCGCAGATCGATCTCCATGCTCGTGCTGATTGGGATCGAATTCACGCTCGTGCCGCCTTCCACGCGTCCAATGTTGAACGTCGTCTTCGGCGATTTCGGCACCTGAATGTCGGCGATGCGCGCCATCGCGCGTCCCATCGCGTGCGCCGGATTCGGCATGCCGAACGAGCCGTAGCTGTGCCCGCCCTTGCCCTTGTAAGTGACCAGGTATCGATTGCTCCCGACGCCCCGCGCCGTTAGCCGGTTGCCCGTGCCGTCGATCGAAATGAACGCGTCGATCTGGCCCTTCAATTCTTTCGTAAAGAGATGCCGCACACCGCGCAAATCGCCCTGTCCTTCTTCGCCGACGGTCGCTACAAACAGCACATTCGCATCGAGCGCGACCTTGTGTTTCTGAAACGCCTTCGCAACGGTGAGCACAACGGCCAGACCGCGGCAATCGTCGCCAATCCCCAGTCCGTGATGCTGTGTACCTTCCTTCCGCACCTTCACATCCATGCCTTCCGGGGAAACCGTATCGAGATGCGCGCTAAACACAATGAGCGGCTTGGCCTGCTTCGATCCCGGATACAGGCTGATGACATTGCCTTCGCTATCGGTGCGGATGTCAGTGAAGCCGAGCGCGCGCATCCGCCGGGCCCACTCCTCGCCGCGTTTGGTCTCCTTAAAGGGCGGCGCCGGAATCTCGCAGATGCTGATCTGCTGCTCCAGCGTCCACGCCTGATCCGCCTTAATAGAATCGAGCACCGGTTGAAACGATTGCGCACCAAGCGAGGCGGCAACGAGGGACAGAGCAACGCGAGACATTCTTTCTATTGTGCCATCGTATGATTGGGGAGAATCTATGGTGGACAATTCCATTCCGATCCAACTCTGCGTCCAGGGCGGCGCCGCCAAAATCGCGCTTTTGATCGGCGTGATGGAGGCCGTCGAACATTTGCAGGCTGAGGGCGTGATTCGAGTGACGCGCGTCGCGGGAACCTCGGCGGGAGCGATCGCTGGCGCCTTTCTTGCCGCCAAGGTTCCGATGGACACGGTGCGACAACGACTCGGCTCGGCCTCACTCGAAGAAATAGTACCGGAACGATGGGCCATTACTCGCTTGGCTCTAATGGCCCGCGGTAAACCGGTGTGGCGGGAAAATCGGCTTCGCCAACTACTCGCGGAGATCCTCCGCGAATCCGCCGTGCTGAAAGACGGCGCCAAGAAACTCGATACATTTGCCGATATCGAAGCCCATTGTGGCGTAAATGTCTGCGTCATCGCCTCTAGCCTCACCGATTCCTCCGCGGTTGTGTTCAAAGACACCGCTCCCATCGTCAACTCCATTCTCAGTTCCGCGGCCTTGCCGTTTTTCTTTCGCGCCCAATCGAGTGCCGAATCGACCATCGTCGACGGCGGGCTCTGCGAAAACCTGCCGGCCGATCAACTGACCGACGACCCGAAGGATGGTCCGATCGTGGCCATCTCATTCCGGCGCACAGCCGGCACGCCGCCTGAATCGGTGCAAGAGTATTCGCTCGCGGTTATTTCTGCCAGTGTCGATCATTCCGTCGATCGAGCTCAACAGCAATTGGCCGCCCGCGCAGCCGTCAGTGGGCTGCCGCACTCGGCGTATCTGCTCGAACCGAAAGTCGACTCCTTCGATTTCAAGAAGGCCGTGAAGGACGGACTCGGCAAGTTGTACGAAGAGTTCCGCGACGACGCGATCGAATGGCTTCGCAAGTTCGCCGCCGATCGACGGAACCAGATCGATCGCGATGCCGAGGCGGAGCAACACAAGAAGCGCGACGCCCACACCGCCGAGTACTACCGCCGGGAGATGCCGAAGAATTTGGCGAAGCTCTATGCGGCGCAGCATGAACCGATCGCGGTTCGTTGGAGTTATGGACGGCTCGAAGTAACCGTGTCGTCGGGCGAGGACCAGGTCGATCGGTTGAATCACCGAGCGGAATTTTACACGCTCGATCAGCCCAAGTGGTGCCACCGCCTACCTCTGGTCATCTCTCCCAACGGTTACCGCCGCTTTGCCCCAAATTGGGAGGTGTTTGGCCCGGACGATAAAGCTATCCCCTTCTACCACATGGTGATGGACGAGGACGGCAAAGAAGAGACGCTGGAATGGCTCATCTGCTTTGAAAACGCGTTGCCGCCGAACACAGGTCCGTATCGTCTTGTCCTCGTCGAAGACGCTCCTTGTTTTATGGATCCGACCCGGCGTGGCGAGAAAGACGACCTCTTCATTTCGTTCAACAAGCGGTCGCTTCCAATCGATAAGATTGAAGTGATCGCGTACTTGCCCGAATCTCTAGACCATCGGAATCTGTCTCCAATGAACGGCGCCGAAAAATTCGAACCTCTGAAGCCGTTTGAACTCACCAACAGGCCGATGTACTCTCGCGGCTTCGGTCTGCGCGGTTTTAACGTGGATGCCGATCGTTGGGGAATGTATTTAGAACCCGAAAAATCAATGGCTTCCGGCGGTTCGAAGGGCCGCGCTGAAACCCGATAGCTCCCAAAATCATCTCATGGTAAGATAAACACGTATGACCAACGGTGGCGTAATCTACTAAACCTAAGACCGACGCGGATACTTGCACCATGCGTTGGCTCTTACTCTTTTCTCTGTGTGTCCACGCCGATACGGCCCGCGACATGGTTGTCGATCAGTACGGCCGTCCCGTCGCGGGCGCCATTGTCGCGGCTTCTCCCCGGCGAATCACGACGGCCGCCGGTGGGTCGTTCGTACTCCGCGATCAACGATCACCCTACGTCGTCTTCCATCCGAGCTTTCAACCGGTGATCGTGCCGCACAATGCGGAGCGCATTGTGTTGACTACGCTTGAGACGGCGCGTGCGTTGCCGCCCTGCCGAGGCCAAGTGATTGAGGCGGGTGCCGTCGGTTTTTATCAAGCCTCCGGAGTCAAGATGCTCTTTATTGGGCATGGAGAAGGGCATTCGTCGGTCCACTACTCGTCGGCCGATCTTAAGGTGATGGTCATGTACCGCGAAGACGAAGTGCTGGACTTCTCGATGCCTTCTGACTTGCCCATCCAAGTATGGAAAGCGAAGTCGAAGACCGGGCTCATCACTCGAGGAAAGAACTCCGATGGCGAGCACTGGGCCTGGATCGGTGACCTCGGCCAGTCCAACCTCTTCGCTCACAGCGCCAACTCGCAACAGATCGATAGTCTGCTCGCGTCGCTGTGCGCGTTATAGCCCCTGCAGCTTCAGCGCTCCATCTCCCGTCACGACACGCCGCAAATAATCGATCTGCCCCAAGTGCCAGTTGAGATGTCCGTAGAGATGCACGACGAACTGATGCGTCGCCAACTCCACGCCGAGCACGTTCTGCGGATAGACTTGCGCGAGCTCGTCCGCCGAAAGGCGTTCGACTACGCCGGGAACGATCTCTCGTACTCCGGCAATCCGCGCCGCCAACTCCGCCCGCGTTAACCCGCGCGTCGAAAACTCCTTCTCGCGCTCTCGCTGATACGGCACGCCGCCAAGCTGCCGGCCGATAAACTCGCGCAAGTTCCCCTCCAGGTGCAGCACGAGATTGCCCGCCGCGTTTGTCACGCCGCCGCGAATCTCCCACAGCGCCTCGTCCGATGGGAACGCTTCAATCTCCTGAATCAATCGCGTCAGGTCGCGTTCGTAGAGTCTTTTCATTCGATCACTCGATTCAGAATAGCGGGAGCGGCGCCCGCAATTTTCCTTCGCTCCGCGGGATCGAGCTGGCTATACGATGGCGCGGACATCCCGCGCACCTTCACCGGCTCGACACGCGCCGCGCGCCACTGTTTCAACGATGCGCGGGCGTGCTCCACGCGCTCGCGATACTTCCGCGCCGCCGAAACGTCGGAAGATTCGTGCGGATCGACAGCAAGATCGAACGCCTCGACCGTCCCGTTGTGGTTGTCAATAAACTTGAATCAGCCCTCCAAATGCATCGTTGAAGTCAGATCCGAAATACAGCGGTCCTTCCATGACGCATCTCCCGCCGTCATGAGTTTGCGGAAGCTGCGGCCCTGCATGCCCTCGGGCGCGGGCAGGCCAGCGATGTCGAGCAGCGTCGGCATCAGATCGATATTCTCGATCACCTGTTTTACCTGCCTCGGTTTCACACCCGGCGCGCGCATCATCAGCGGCACATGCGCCGAGCCTTCGTACATGAAGTCTTTGAACCACAGCGCTCGATCGCCCAGCATGTTGCCGTGATCGGCCGTAAACAGGACGATTGTATTGTCGGCGAGACCCAGCCGCTTCAACTCGCCGAACAGCCGCGCGAGTTCTTCATCGATGTGCGTGATCGCGCCATAGTACAGCGCGCTCATCACACGCAGCATGCGTTCATCGTCGATATGCTTGCGCTTTAACCGCCCCTCGGCTTTCGCGCGCACCGCCTTTGCATCGGCGGGCAGCCTCGGCACGCGGATCGCGTTCGGATCGTAGCGTGAGAAAAACGGCTCCGGCTCGACGCTTGGCGAGTGCGGTTTCAGGTAGGAGGAAAACAAAAAGAACGGCCTTCGATCGGCCGCGCGCGCACGGAGGTACTCAATCGAGCGGTCGGTAATCCACTCGGTCTCGAAGTCGGCTTTGTCGTACTTGAACAAGCCGACATCGCGGCCCAGCGGATCGTCCGGCCATGGGCAGGTGCCGTCTTTGCGCGCCCACTTGCCGCCGTCGCCGTCGTACTTCTTCCGAAGATGCACGATGTGCCCGCGCTCGGGTGTCGGCCCTTCGTTGGTGTACGTCCAGAAATCGTCAAAACCGAAATCGAAACGGTGCGGGTTGTAGTGCAGCTTTCCCGCGATGGCGGTGTGGTAGCCGTGATGCCGCAGGATCGACGGCAGAAAAATTTCGCCGTCGTTGTACGGCAGGCCGTTGCGTGTCACGCCGTGGACGTGTGGATAGCGGCTGGTGAATACCGACGCGCGCGCCGGGCAGCACACCGGCGAAACCGTGTAGGCGTTCGAAAAGAACACGCTAGATTCTAGAATCGAAGATTCTAAATCAGAGTACTGCAACAAACGAAGTTACGCAGCGAGTA
>Ga0194128_10002200_pt1 | contig 32004 bp, 21 predicted proteins | sample TA2KigCa65mmetaG_FD_148650 | JGI IMG/M metagenome (GOLD analysis project Ga0194128, IMG submission 148650) | Freshwater microbial communities from Lake Tanganyika, Tanzania - TA2015037 Kigoma Deep Cast 65m | ecosystem: Environmental > Aquatic > Freshwater > Lake | place: Tanzania: Lake...
CGTCGAGCGGTCTCTTGCAGGGCACGGTCTAAATCAGTTCGCCCTCGGAGGAGGTAGTTGTCCATCACCCGCGCAAGCCGCGGCGCAAGCGGCAACGAGAGGGAAACGCCTGCTACGGCGACAACCAGTATGGTTGCCAAAGGAATCGTGACGTGATGGATCCAAACATCCACTCCCGCTTGGCTAAGAATCAGCAAGATCGACGCGGAAGCCAACCCGATGAAGATGAGAAACGCCGCGCCTCGGTGAATCATCAAGCGTAGATCGAATAGACGATGTCGGATGATGGCGTGTCCGATCAGCGCTACGAGGGGCAAGACAAAGTAAGGACCTACGGTGCTGTACTCCGAATGACCAGTCAGCGCCGGCAACACCAGATTCGTTGTTATCGCGCCGATGCACAGAGTAAGGAGCCCAGTGTTGTAGAAACGGAGCTGCGCTCGCGCCTGTCCCGTGGCTCTTCGCCATTTTCCAATCAGAAGCGCAAGCACCAAAACAGTAGAGAGCAGGAAATAGAGACTGAAGAGCGGCATCAGTGGCCCAGCAGCACGCCGTAAGCCGCTCGAGGTAATTACGAACGAGTGTGCTACGAACGGCGTGAATGCGCTGAGAGCCGCGAAACCGAGAGCCAGCGTAACCACGATGGGGAGTGCCCGTGCCGAGCGAGGTCGGCCGTCATCAGGAAATACACACGTAAAGCCGAAGAACGCCGCCGGCATCAAGCATGCGCTAGCAAAGGTCCAGCGGCCCCAAAACTCGGGATGGTGACCGGCATGGGTGCCGGCGATTCCGATGATCCACAGCACAAGAGTTAAGGTCTGGAGTGCGAACCATCGGTTGACGGGGCTCTCCGCCCGCGCTCGATAGCCGTACACCGCAAGCGCGATCAGCAGGATCGCGAGCGCGAGGAGAAATGGCCAGTCCATGCTAGCGCGCAGGAGCCTCAAGGAGCATGGTGGTATGCGACCCTCCGATGCTCCGTGCATGAACGAGTGCGGTGCGTATCCGCGCGGTGCGCGCGGCGTTCGGGACGTAATCCAAGTCGCACAGCGGGTCCGGCTTCGTGTAGTTGATCGTCGGCGGCACAACCCCGTCGCGAAGCGCTAAGCAAGTGGCCGCGACTTGCATGGCACTGCTCGCGGCGAACGCTTGGCCACACATCGATTTGATCGAAGACACCGGGACGCTATAGGCGTGATCGCCAAGCGCGCGCTTTATGCCTGCGGTCTCGGCCGCATCGTGGGAAGGAATGCCGTTGCCGTGGGCGCAAATATAATCGACGTCATGTGCGGCTCGCCCACAGCGTTCTAGCGTCTCGGTAATACACCGCGCGAGGCATTCACCAGACATTTCGATCTGATTCGTGGCACAACCTTCGGCGCCTGAGGACGACGCAGAAATGCGCGCATAGAGGGACGCCCCACGGGCTCGCGCGTGGCGTTCGTCTTCGATAATTACTGCGGCAGCTCCTTCGCCAACGACCAAGCCGCTCCGCAGGCCATCGAAGGGTCGGCTTGCCTCCGAGGGATTCCCGTCCCATTTCGCCAGAAGGCCGAAGAGTCGAAAGCCTTCGAGCGTAATGGGCGACAAGGGAGTCTCAGTTCCGCCGGCGACGACAACGCTCGCCGAACCGTCTCGAATTCTTTCCGCGCCCCAAGCTATGGCATCAAGCCCGGCTGCACACGCCGTCGACATGGTGGCCCATGCACCAGTTGCTCCTGCCTCTCTAGCAGCGTGCGTTGTTGCCATATGCCCGGGATATTCGCGTGCGGTCCACGGCGCGGCGCCCTGCCCACCCAAGAAGCGCTGCAGTTCCGGCAGCAAGACGTCGACAAGACCGTTCATCGACGTTCCAAAGGAGACCATCGTCCGGCTCGCCGTGAGCGCGCGCGTGTTTAGTCCGCTGTCCGCGAGCGCCATTCGTGTCGATGCGGCCGCAAACTGGCTGAATCGGCCGCTCGCGCGGGCGACGCGCGCTTCCATCCAGTCCGTCGCTCTGAAGTCCAGAATCTCGGCGCCGATACGGCACTCGGGCGCGACAGTGGCTGCGTCAAAGCAGGTGAGGCGCCTGATCCCCGAACGTCCGTGCACGAGCCCTTTCCAAAAGCTCGCCGTCCCGACGCCCAGCGGTGAAAGCACGCCCAGACCGGTGATGACCGGATGCCGGCGACTATCGCCTTCGAATCGACTCACGTTGTCGGAGGGACTCTCGGGTGCCTCGAGGCGGCGGTGGCCGTAAGGGCGACCGCGCCCGAGAGCAAGGGGCTGCGATGACGTGCGCGTCCCCGTAGGACTTCGGCGTCGAGCTGCGGCGGAATGATGTTGCGAACCGGCGCGCTCGAATTACGTGCCTCCAACCGACCTCCTCGCACGCGGGGTTGCTCCGTGGGTTAAAGGTATCAGGCGCGCGGCCAGGGAGCTTGTACCGGCCGCTGCGCGCACGGCTATGGGTGAACTGTTGCGTCCGTCCCAGCCGCCAGGGGCAGATGGATAGTGAACGCGGCGCCTGCGCCTGGAACGTTGTGAGCCTCGATCCGTCCGTTGTGGCGTGCGACGATGCCGGCGCAGATGGAAAGCCCAAGCCCTGAGCCCCGGGCCTTCGTGCTGACGAACGGGTCGAAGATCTTGCCGATCACCGCTGAATCAACCCCGGGCCCGGCATCCTCTACGGAAACAACGGCCTCGTTCAAGGTTCGGCGTGCGCGGAGTGCAATACGTCCGGCGCCTAGGCGCGTCGGCACGACAGCCTCATATGCATTCGTCAGAAGATTTAGAAAGACCTCTTCCAGTTCCGCAACGTCGCCATGGACCGGCAAGCTTTCGTCGCAGATGTCCTCAAAGACGATTATTGCGTGCTCCGCAATGTGTGCCCTGATTACCTCGATCGCGTGTCGGAGAGGATCGCGAAGGTCAAGTAAGTCATAGTCCGCAGGTGCCGCGGGCGCCAGACGCTTGAGTCGCGCCAGCAGGCGTTCCATTCGGTTCAATTCGCGACCCGCGATTCTCGCAAAGTCGTCTACGAACCGGCCATCTCTATGGCGCTCCGGAAGTAGGCGAACAAGCGTCTTTATCGGCGCCAGCAGGTTCCCGAATTCGTGTGCGAGACCGTCGGCAACCCTTTGAAGGCCCTCAAGCCGTTCTATCCGAGAGTGGTATTGAAGCAGAGCAATTGTCTTTAGCGCCGACGCTGCTCCGTGCGCTAAGGCGACGAGCGTGTCGATGTGGTCGGCGAAGAAGATATCGCCGGAACGTCGGCCGCCCAAGGCGACGACTCCGAGTAGTTCCTGGTCAACGCGCAGCGGCAAGACAACCCGCCACTGCAAACGTTCAAGCGTTGTGCGAAGCGCCCCCGATGTTTCTTCTAGGACGAGAGCTTCGCTCTGGTGCGCGACTGCGCCGAACACAGATTCGGGGAAATTCGTCGGCGCGGAAAACGCGTTACTGCCACCGCTATCCGCGAACGAGTGCGCAAGTACGAGCGCGTCTCCGCTTGCCAGATATACGGCATGGCCTTCCGGCGTCACCAGCGCTTCACAGGCGCTAGTAAGAATTTGAGTTACCCCGCGCCCGTCGACGCACCGCCCGAGTGCAATCGAAGTTTCTCTCACGAGGCGTTGTGGGTTGATACGCGAACGATAGAAATACCCATCAACGATTCGTTCAGCGCCGTCGCGCATTGGCGGAATTAGTATCGCGATCGCCAGCATCGCCGCCAACCCGAGGAGAAGTTCAGTAACCGAGAACGTCGAGACAAGGCGTGGCCACACGACGATCACGAGCGCCGCAACTGGCAGAAGGGACAGGAGACAGGCAAAGATGAAGGTCAGTCCACGATGAGCGAGGACACGCAGTCCAAGAAAACGGTGACGCGCGATGCTGTGCGCTGTCAGCGCGATGAATGGGATGCCGAAATAAGGGCCGAGGTAGGACAAGGATGACCGGCCTGAGAGCCAAGGAACGATCAGATTAGTGCTTATCCCCCCGATAGCCGCGATCAGTACTCCGATTCCAAAGTAGTTCAGCTGTATTTGTTCTCGGTGGCGCGCGTGTCGCCACTTGTTTGCGAAGATGGCGAACGCGACGAAGAAGACGAGGAGAAAATAGATCGCAAAGAATGGGTAGAGTGGCCCAGGCTGCCGGAAAAGCCCTTCGGCGGTGAGCTGGACATCGCGGAATATCCACGAGGTCAGCAAGGACGACAGGCAAAAGCCGAAGCCAAGGTACACCGCCAGCCGTAACCAGATGGGACTTGGTGCCGTTCGCAGAATTGGGTAGTGCACCGCGAATACAAGGAAGGCGGGCGGGATAAGACTGGCCGACGCAAAGGTGAGGTGCATCGAGGCGACGAGGAATGTCGCCGTTTGGAGCCCCGCGTTGCCGAGAGTCCATCCCGCGACCGTTACGGTCTGGAGCGCAAAGAGCCGGTGGACGCGGCTGGCGGGCGCGGCGCGCCATATGGCGACCGAGAGTCCCGCATACAGCGCCGCCACAACGACGAGTACGGAAGCGCTCACTTACGTCACGATCTCATGCGGGACTCGCGACTTGCCACGGCCCCTCCGTGCCGAGTCGCGGTGAACACTCTTTGTGTGCGGCCGAAGGGCTGTCCGATCGTCGCAACCTACAGTTCTCCTCGTGCCACGCGGAGTGGCGCCGTCGATAAGTTGCGGAAGCTGCGCGTAGAATATGGCACGCATGAAGCTACGTCCATCTGTCTACAAATCATGACGCCGCTGACCTTTGCGCGCGGCCGATACACGTGACTAAGCGTCACGACCTCGTCACCCTCGGCGAAGTTCTCCTTCGCCTGTCCCTCCCATCGCCCCACCGCTTCGAGACGGCGCGCCAGCTCGACGTCCAGATCGGTGGCGCCGAAGCCAACGTCGCCGCCGCCGCCGCGCGGCTCGGGCTGCGCAGCGCGTGGATCTCCGCGCTCCCTGCGAACGCCTGGGGTGAGCGCGTGCGGCGCGAGCTCGTCGGGCACGGGATCGATTGCACGGGCGTCCGCGTCATCGACGACGCGCGGCTCGGCACCTACTTCCTCGAGTACGGCGCGCCGCCGCGACCCATTCGCGTGCTGTACGACCGGCGCGATTCCGCCTTCGCGCGACTCACCGCGGCCGACGTCGACTGGACGCCGGTGCGGCGCGCGCGCGTCGTGCACCTCAGCGGCATCACGCCCGCGCTCGGCCCCGCCTCGCGCGGCCTCATCGAGCGCGCGGTCAAGGAAGCGGCTGAGCTGTCCTTCGACCTCAACTACCGGGCCACGCTCTGGCCCCCGGATCAGGCGCGCGCGTTCGCGGCCGGCGTCCTGCCGCGCGCGCGTTACCTCTTCATCGGGGCCGAAGAAGCGCGCATCGTGTTCGGCGTCGACGGCGCGCCCGAGGATGTCCTCGCCGCGCTCGCGCGCCTCGCCCCCAAGGCGACGATCGCGCTCATGCAGGGTGCGGACGGCTGCACGGTGCTCGACGACGGCCGCATCCTGCGGCCCCGCTATCGCCACACGGTGCACGTCGTCGATCCGATCGGCGCGGGCGATGCGTACGTCGGCGGCTTCCTCTGGGCGCTGCTGAGCGGGCGCGATGTCCCGGACTCGATCGACGCCGGACAGGCGGTCGCCGCCCTCAAGTGCTCGATGTGGGGCGATATCGCGCTCGTCAGCGCGCGGGACGTCGAGGAGCTGCTCGCCGGCGGGCCGGCTGTGCGCCGCTGAGGCGGCCCGGGCGCACGAATGCGCCGGCGCCGGCTCGGCGCCGACCTCGCGGTGACGGGCGACCAGACCTACCGCGTGGAGCCGAGGCTAGCGGCGGCGACTCACGCGCAGTGTCGCGCGCAGGAGCGAGTCGGCGTCCACGGGCTTGTCGACGACGGCGTCGAAGGTGGCGCGGAGCGACGTCGGAATGTCGCGGCCGGTCACGGCGACCACCGGCACGCCGCGCAGCCGCGGCCAGTGCCGCCCTTCCTCGACGAACCACGTCCCCGGCTTGGGCCGCAGGCCGATGTCGGTCACCACCACGTCCACGCGCAGTCCGCGGCTCAGCTCGAGCGCCTCGTCCACCGTTGCGGCCGCGAGCACGTGGGCGCCACCGTACTCCAGCATCGACTGGAAGAGGTCGCGCGCGTCCTCGTGATCCTCCACGAGGAGGATGATCATCCCGCGCAGCGGTGCGACGTACGCCGCTTCACCCATTCCGACTCCAGACCGCAGTGTGTGGCGCGGACTCCGACGCCCAGTGCGTCGACCGCATGGAACTGGACGAACTGTAAACCGATCGAAGTCCGCGCGCATCAACTATGCGCAGCGATTGGGAAAAGTCTTTCCCACCTCGGCCGAGGGCATCCGGCGGAACTCCGCGTCGGACGACGGGGTTTCAGGGGCGCGCGGCGCATGAAGACCACGCTGATCCTCCTCGCGGTCGCCGCTCTCCTCTTTCTGGCGGCGTGGCTGCTCGGGCGCTGGCAGCGCTGACGGCGCCTGGCCTCGCGCTTGCTCCGTCAGACGGCATGCTATGCCGCCTCTGTGACAGGCCGATCGCGCTGACCGACATGGCGAACGAGCTTCCTGACGCCGACACGCTCGTCCACGAGGCGTGTTATGCGCGCGAGACGGGCCACGCGCCCGCCGTCCGGCTCACGCTGGCCGACCACCTCCGCCCGCTCAAGGACGCCGCGTAGCGGCCCGGCGCGCCCGCCCGGCGCACGCGCGTGCAGCCGCGCGGCGCGCGCGTTGCGGCGGGCGACGAAGTCGCGCAGCGGCGCCGCGTAGAGCTCATCGAGGACGTCGCTCGAAGCCCGGCCGCCCGCGACCGCGTGCCTGAGGCTCTCATGGCGCAACGCGGGGACCAAGGAGCGCCTCCTCGAGGAGCGCGGCGACGTGCGGCGTGGCCACCATGTCGACGGGCCGCAAGGCGGTCACCATCTGCCAGCGTCCGCACCCCGCGCATTCGGCCACGCGGTGCAGGATCTCCGGCACCGCCTCGAGCCGCGCCAGCATGCGGCGCGCGTCGGGCAGCGCGACATCGGTCGCGAAGGCGACGCAGCTCGCGCAGTAGGCGCTGCCCGGATCTTTCGCGAGCAGCGCGATGACCCGGTGCGGCGCGTCGGGCTCGGCCTTCACGTCTTCGTAGCGCACGACGCGCTTCTCCGAGAGACAGCTCACGCACTGCCCGGTGCGCAGGTGGTAGCGCGGCTGGCCCTCCAGCGTCCACACGAGCTCGCGCACCGCGGCGGGGACGCTCCGCAGCTCGCGCGCGAGGCAGTGGACGCAGAACGGATAGCCCGGATGCGCCTGCAGGTACGCTTCGACGGGGCCGTCGACGTGCGGCCGGTCGGCCGCCGGCGCCCCGAGCCGCTGCGCGAGCGTCCGCGCGGCGTCGAGGCTCACGTGGATCGACACGCGCCGCCGCGTGCACACCGCGCAGCGCGACGGCTTGATGGCGAAGCCGGCGATGTCGCGCAGCCGCCACGACGCGCGGCGCACCTGGTCGTGCGTGACGCGCAGCGCGTCGACGAGGCAGCCGTAGCAGGTGCGGGCCCCGGCGTGGGCGACCAGGTAGGCGGCCACGGTACGGTCGCTGCCGTCGGCGAACATCTCCACGCGCAGGGGGCAGGGAGGCTGGTTGAGGTCCGCGTACTGACAGTCACGCTCCGCGCAGTGCACGTACACCCCGGCCGGCTCGCCGAGGCCGCCGCCGTGTCGCAGGGTGATGGCGACCAGCTTGCCGGCGATCGTGCAATCGAACGGCTGTGCGCGGTACTTCATGACCTGCGCTCACGGTAAGCGCCGGTCGCGCAGACGCGCTAGTATCGGAACGCTCGTCGAATCGCGCGATCGGGCGCCCGGGGTGATGGGCCGCCAACCTAAGGTTCCAGGCGGCGTGAGCGCGGAGTAACGGCCTAATAACGTTGACAATCGCGGCGCCCGCCTGCGATCATCCCGCCCGACTCACGCCGCGAACAGCGAAAGGACTCACCGCGATGACCTACCAGCCGCTCAAGGGACAAAGGGCACTCGTCACGGGCGCGAACTCCGGCATCGGAGAGGGAGTGGCGCGCGCTCTGGCCGCGGCCGGCGCGGCGGTGGTGGTCAACTACGTCGCGCAGCCCGAAGCCGCGGACAGGGTCGTGAAGGAGATCTCGGCGCAGGGCGGCGAGGCCATCGCGATCAAGGCCGACGTCTCGAAGGAGGCGGAGGTCGAGGCGATGTTCGCGGAGACGATCAAGACGTGGGGCACGGTCGACATCCTCGTGAACAACGCGGGCCTGCAGCGCGACGCGAAGTTCGTGGACATGACGCTCGAGCAGTGGAACTTCGTGCTCGCCGTGAATCTCACCGGCATGTTCCTCTGCGCGCGCGCGGCGAGCCGCGAGTTCATCCGGCGCGGCATCAAGCCCGACGTGTCGCGCGCGTGCGGCAAGATCATCTGCATGTCGTCGGTCCACGAGCTGATCCCGTGGGCGGGCCACGTCAACTACGCCGCCTCCAAGGGCGGGGTGCGCATGTTCATGCAGTCGCTCGCGCAGGAGCTGGCCCCGCACAAGATCCGCGTGAACTCGATCGGCCCCGGCGCCATCGCCACGCCGATCAACCGGCCCGCGTGGGAGACGCCCGAAGCGCTCAAGGGCCTGCTCACGCTCATTCCCTACGGCCGCGTGGGCCTGCCGGAGGACATCGGCAAGGCGGCGGTGTGGCTCGCGTCCGACGACTCGGACTACGTGCACGGCCAGACGCTCTTCGTCGACGGCGGCATGACGCTCTTCCCGGAATTCGCCCATGGCGGGTAGCCAGAACAAGACCGCCGAAGCCAAGCGGCTCGAGGAAGCCACCGCCAGGGCGACGCACTGGAAGCGCTGGGGGCCGTACCTCTCCGAGCGCCAGTGGGGCACCGTGCGCGAGGACTATTCGGAGTTCGGCACCGCATGGGACTACTTCGGGCACGACCACGCCCGCTCGCGCGTGTACCGCTGGGGCGAGGACGGGCTGCTCGGCATCTCGGACAACCACCAGCGCCTCTGCTTCGGGCTGGCCCTCTGGAACGGCAAGGATCCCATTCTCAAGGAGCGCGCCTTCGGCCTCACGGGCTCCGAGGGCAACCATGGCGAGGATCTGAAGGACTACTTCTTCTTCCTCGACTCCACGCCGACCCACTCGTACATGAAGGGCCTCTACAAGTACCCGCAGAACGAGTTCCCGTACGGGTGGCTGGTGGAGGAGAACCGCCGGCGGAGCCGCACCGAGCCGGAGTTCGAGCTGCTCGACACCGGCATCTTCGACGACGACCGGTACTTCGACGTCGTGGCGGAGTACGCCAAGGCCTCGCCCTCCGACATCCTCGTGAAGGTCAGCGTGTCCAACCGCGGGCCCGAGGCCGCCACGCTGCACCTCCTCCCCACCGCGTGGTTCCGCAACACGTGGTCGTGGGACCACGGCACCCAGCGCCCGCGGCTGCGCGGGAGCACGCGGCCCGACGGCACCGGCGTGCTCACGGTCGACAACCCGGCCATGCCGGGCACCTACCGCCTGCTGATCGAGAACTCCCCGGAGATCCTCTTCACGGAGAACGAGACCAACCGCCGCCGGCTCTTCGGCATCGAGAACGACGACCTCTACGTGAAGGACGGCTTCCACGAGGCGGTCGTGCACGGCAGGAAGAGCGCGGTCAACCCGGTGCCCGAAGGCAGCAAGGCCGCGCCGCACTTCGTGCTGCAGGTGCCCGCGGGCGGCACGGTCACGGTGCGCCTGCGCCTGGTCGACGGCGACCCGAAGAGCCCGTGGGCCGACTTCGACGAGGTCATGACGCAGCGCCAGCGCGAGGCGGACGAGTTCTACGCGACGGTCATCCCCGACAAGCTGGGCGACGACGCGAAGCTCGTCATGCGCCAGGCCGTCGCGGGCATGCTGTGGTGCAAGCAGTGGTTCCACTACGACGTGAGCCGGTGGCTCCAGGGCGATCCCACGGGGCCGAAGCCGCCGGAGCGCCGCAAGTTCGGACGCAATCGCGACTGGACGCACCTGTACAACGACGACGTCATCTCCATGCCCGACTCGTGGGAGTACCCCTGGTACGCGGCGTGGGACCTGGCGTTCCACGCGATCGTGCTCGCGCTGGTCGATTCGCAGTTCGCCAAGGACCAGCTCTCGCTGTTCCTGCGCGAGTGGTACATGCACCCGAACGGGCAGATCCCCGCCTACGAGTGGGCGTTCGGCGACGTGAACCCGCCCGTGCACGCGTGGGCCGCCTGGCGCGTCTACAAGATCGACAAGCGTGTCACCGGCACGGCCGACCGCGAGTTCCTCGAGCGCACCTTCCACAAGCTGCTGCTCAACTTCACGTGGTGGGTCAACCGCAAGGATCCGGAAGGCAAGAACGTCTTCCAGGGCGGCTTCCTCGGTCTCGACAACATCGGCGTGTTCGACCGGAGCGCGCCGCTGCCCACGGGCGGCACCATCGAGCAGTCGGACGGCACCGCGTGGGTGGCCATGTACTGCCTCAACATGCTGGCCATCTCGCTGGAGCTCGCCAAGGAGAACCCGGCGTACGAGGACGTGGCGTCGAAGTTCTTCGAGCACTTCGTCTACATCTCGCGGGCCATGAACAACATCGCGGGCGAGGGCATCGAGCTGTGGAACAAGGAGGACGGCTTCTTCTACGACGTCCTCCACCTGCCCACGGGCGAGGCGTCGCCGCTCAAGGTGCGGTCCATGGTCGGGCTCATCCCGCTCTACGCGGTGGAGACCCTCGAGCCGGACGCGCTCGAGAAGCTGCCCAAGTTCACGCGCCGCATGCAGTGGTTCCTCGACAACCGTCCCGAGCTGCGCAACCACGTCGTGGAGCTGCCGGCCGACAAGGGCAAGCAGCCGCGCCGGCTGCTGTCGCTGGTGAACGGCGTGCGGCTGGCCAGCGTGCTGCGCTACATGCTGGACGAGAACGAGTTCCTGTCGGACTACGGCATCCGCGCGATCTCGCGCGTGCACAAGCAGCACCCGTACGTCATGCGGGTCGAAGGTCACGAGCACCGGGTGGACTACGAGCCGGGCGAGTCGTCGACCGGCCTCTTCGGCGGCAACTCGAACTGGCGCGGCCCGATCTGGTTCCCGGTCAACTTCCTGCTCATCGAGTCGCTGCAGAAGTTCGACCACTTCTACGGCATGCGCTTCCAGGCCGAGTATCCGACGGGCTCCGGCAAGCTCCTCTCGCTGTGGGACGTCTCCGCCGAGGTCTCCCGTCGGCTCACCCACATCTTCCTGCGGGGGCCGGACGGCCGACGGCCGGTGCACGGGCACTACGAGAAGTTCCAGACCGACCCGCACTGGCGGGACCTGATCCTGTTCTACGAGTACTTCCATGGCGACTCCGGCGCCGGCGTCGGCGCCAGCCACCAAACGGGGTGGACCGGGCTCGTCGCCAAGCTGCTCCAGCAGAGCGGCGAGTAGCGTGACGCTCGCCTGGGGCCGGGAAGTCTGCGGCCGGCTCGCCGTGGCCGAGAGCCGCGAGTGGCTGTGCACCAACGGCATCGGGGGCTTCGCCTCGGGCACGGTCGCGGGGCTCACCGGCCGCCGGTATCACGGGCTGCTCGTCGCCGCGCTCGATCCGCCGCTCGGGCGGACGCTGCTCGTCACCAAGGTCGACGAGACCGTCGAGTACGAGACGGTCCGCCGTCCGCTCTTCGCCAACCGCTGGCGCGACGGGCAGGTGGATCCGCACGGCTACGTCGAGATCGAGAGCTTCCGCCTCGACGGCACCACCCCCGTGTGGACGTACGCGATCGCCGATGCGCTGATCGAGAAGCGCGTGTGGATGGAGCAGGGCGCCAACACCACCTACGCGCAGTACCGCCTGCTGCGCGGCCAGGCGCCCGCGAGCCTCGAGCTCAAGGTGCTGGCGAACTACCGCGACTACCACGCCACCACGCAGGCCAACGGGTGGCCCATGCGCATCGAGCGCGTGCCCGACGGGGTGAAGGTGACCGCCTTCGACGGCGCGCGGCCGTACGTGCTGCTCGCCGCCGGCGCCGAGGTCCGGGAGGCGCACGACTGGCATCACGGCTTCTCGCTCGCGGGCGAAGCGGCGCGCGGCCTCGACCACGTCGACGACAACCTCCACGTCGCCACGTTCCGCGTGCGGCTCGCCGCCGGGCGGCCGGTGACGCTGGTCGCGTCCGCCGAAGCGGCCCCGTCGCTCGACGGCGCGGCGGCGGGGCAGCGGCGTGCGCAGCACGAGGCGGACCTGATGGCGCGCTGGGCCTCCGCCCAGCCGGTCGCGAAGGACGCGCCGGACTGGATTCGCCACTGCGTGCTCGGCGCCGACCAGTTCATCGCGACCCGCCAGGCGGAGGGCGCCGCCGAGCCCGACGGCGCCACCGTGATCGCCGGCTATCACTGGTTCGGTGACTGGGGCCGCGACACCATGATCAGCCTGCCCGGCCTGACGCTCACCACCGGGCGGCCGGAGCTCGCGAAGAAGATCCTCACGACGTTCGCGCGGTTCGTCGACCGCGGGATGCTGCCGAACCGCTTCCCGGACCAGGGCGAGCCGCCGGAGTACAACACGGTCGACGCGACGCTCTGGTACGTCGACGCGATCCGCGGCTACGTGGCCGCCACCGACGACGACGCGACGCTGCGGGAGCTCTTCCCCGTCCTCGAGGAGATCGTCCAGTGGCACCGGCAGGGGACGCGCTACGGGATCAAGGAAGACCCGTCCGACGGGCTGCTGCGCGCGGGCGAGAGCGGCGTGCAGCTCACGTGGATGGACGCGAAGGTCGGCGACTGGGTCGTCACCCCGCGCATCGGCAAGCCGGTCGAGATCAACGCGCTCTGGTACAACGCCGCGCGGTCGATGGCGTGGTTCGCGAAGCGGCTCGGCAAGCCGGCGGCGGCGTGGGACCAGCAGGGCGAGCGCATCAGGCGGGGCTTCGAGCGCTTCTGGCATCCGCGCAAGCAGTACCTGTACGACGTGCTGGACGGCCCCACGGCCTTCGACGACGCGCTCCGGCCCAACCAGATCTTCGCCGTCTCGCTGCCCGAGAGCCCGCTCACGGCCGAGCGGCAGAAGCGGGTGGTCGACGTGTGCGCCCGGCACCTCCTGACTTCGTACGGGCTGCGCAGCCTCGCGCCCGGCGAGAGGGGGTACTGCCCGCGCTACGGCGGCGACGTGGTGAGCCGCGACGGCGCGTATCACCAGGGCACCGTGTGGGCGTGGCTGCTCGGGCCGTTCGTGCGCGCGCATTTCAAGGTCTACGGCGACCGGGCCGCGGCCCTCGCCATGCTGGCGCCGCTCGCCGACCACCTCGGCGACTTCGGCGTGGGGAGCATCGCGGAAGTGTTCGACGCGGAGCCGCCGTTCCTTCCCGGCGGGTGCATCGCCCAGGCCTGGAGCGTCTCGGAAACGCTGCGAGCGTGGGCAGAGATCGCGAGGATTCGTTGACAGATCGCCCGGAGCGATTTAGGTTCGTCACCACTATTATCAACACGCGAGCCCGGACGCGTCGGTTCCCCAGTGTGATGTTGGTGGCAGCCGCCCTCGCGGTGGTGTGCGCGGGGACATCCCCGGCGCTGGCGCAGGGGACGGCGCCCGCGCCGAAGCTCGACATCGAGCCCGCGGCCGGCCGCTGGCGGCTCATCGAGCCCCTGGGGGCCGGCGAGAAGCCCCGGAGCCCGCTCTACGACCCGTACTCCCCGAACGTGCTCAAGGGCGACTACCCGCTGTGGGGCGACAAGGTCTTCTTCGCGGCCACCGGCGTCCTGGACTTCTTCGTGGACTTCAAGCGCAACCTCGACTTCTTCGAGGGGGGGCGCTTCCGCAACGTGCCGTACACCGAGCACAACATCCTCGGGCAGATCACGGCGGCCGCGTTCTTCGAGATCTTCCACGGCGACACCGTGTTCGCGCCGAAGGACTGGGCCCTGCGCGTGGCGCCGATCATGCGGTTCCGCTGCGGCGACCTCAACGCGAACAGCGGCGGCTGCGGCGACCACTGGACGATGCAGGAGGCCTTCGGCGAGCTCAAGCTCTTCGAGATCGGCGAGACGTTCGACGCCACCTCGGCGCGCGCCGGCCTCCAGGGCTTCAACTCGGGCTTCTTCGGGCTGGTCTACAACGACGTGCAGCCCGGCTTCCGGATCTTCAGCGAGCTCGCGAGGAACCAGTACAAGGTGAACCTCGCGTTCTTCGATCGCCTCGCCAAGGAGAAGCTCTCCGCGCTCAACGAGTTCAAGCGCCGGGAGCACCACGTGGGCGTGCTGAGCCTGCAGTGGGACGACTTCATCCTGCCGGGCTTCAACATCCTCCCGAACTTCGTCTTCAGCAGCGACAACGCGCCGGACGTGGTGACGGGCGGCCGGGCGACGACGTTCTACTTCGGCGTCGAGACCAACGGCCGCATCGACCGCTTCAACGTCGCCAGCGCGTTCTACTGGGTGACCGGCCACACCGCGCACAACACGCCGAACCGCCTCGCGCAGGAGATCAGCGCGGGCATGGCGTTCGTGCAGGCGGCCTATCCGATCGCGTTCATGACCCCGCGGCTGGCGGTGGCCTACGCCACGGGCGACCACGACGTCCAGGACCGCCACGCGGGGGGCTTCGACTCCGTCTTCGACAACACCGCGTTCGCGGGCGGGCAGTTCAGCTACCTCTTCGGCGAGAAGATCCAGCTCGGGGCGACCACCGTCCTGCGCGGCAACAGCGTGTTCCCGTCGCTGCGCGGCGCCAACGCGACCTCGCAGTACGTCAACCCGGGCGTGTTCGCGATCAACCCGGGCATCGACATGGCGCTCACGCCGAAGACGACGTTCGAGGCGAACTACGCGTACGTGCGGTTCGACAAGACCGAGCCGCTGCGCGCGGCCGCCGGCAACCGCGACGTGTCGAACGTGGTCGGGCACGAGCTCAACGCCGGCGTGGCGTGGCGCCCGCTCCTCAACGAGCAGGTCATCCTGTTCGCGGGCGGCGCGGTGTTCCTGCCGGGGCAGGGCATCAAGGACACGTTCAACAACGATGATCCCGTCTACAAGACGATCGTGCGTCTGGTCTTGACCTTCTAGGAGCGCCTGCATGAGCGTGAGGACCCGGAGCTGGCTCGCCGTGGCGAGCGTGATGGCGGCGGTGTTCGCCGTGGCCGTCGTGATCGGCGGCATCGTGGCGAGTGGCGTCGGCCCGGCGCGCGCGCAGAGCCAGGCCGCGCAGGCGCCGTCCAGCGCGTCGTGCGAGGGCTGCCACGCCGGCATCGAGCCGATGCACCAGAACGTGGATCTCGGCTGCGTCGACTGCCACGGCGGGAACGGCGACGCGAAGGAGAAGGACAAGGCCCACGTCCTCCCGCGCCAGAAGGGCCTGTTCAAGACCTCGGCGAACCCGAGCTCGGTCTACGGGTCGATCAACCACGAGTCGCCCGAGTTCATCCGGTTCATGAACCCGTCGGATCTCCGCGTCGCGGACAAGTCGTGCGGCGACTGCCACGGGGCCATCGTCGACGCCGCGCGGCGCTCGGTCATGGCGACGAACCCGGTCGTGTTCCACGCGGGCCTGTACAACAACGGGCACGAGCCGTCGAAGGTCCCGATGCACGGCGAAGCGTTCGCGCCGATGGAGAAGGACGGGAAGACGTCGTACGTGCCGGCGACGATCCGGAGTCTCGGCGAGTTGACGCCGGCGGACATCGCGAATGGCGTGGTGAAGGAGCTGTTCGCGTTCCCCCGGTGGGAGATCTCGCAGCCCACCGACCCGTTCCGGGTCCTGGAGCGCGGCAACGTCGGGGCGAGCGCGCGCGGCCGCGGCACCGAGTTCAAGGTCTCCGGCGTCTATCTCACGGTCCAGAAGACCCGCCTGAACGACCCCGGCCTCTGGATGATGGGCCCGAACGACGTCGGGGGTGACTTCCGCGCGAGCGGCTGCGCGGCCTGCCACGTGCCGTATGCCAACGACCGCGACCCGGCGAACTCCGCGCACCTCGCGCAGTACGGCAACAAGGGCTTCTCGTTCTCGGGCGACAAGAGCATCCCGAAGAACCGGCCGGGCCACCCGATCAAGCACCAGTTCACGCGGAGCATCCCGTCCGCGCAGTGCATGACCTGCCACCACCACCAGGGCAACGGCGCCCTCGGCATGTACCAGGGCACGCTGTGGTGGGACCAGGAGTCGGACTACGACACGGTGACCAAGCTCGGCATGGGCTACCCGTGGTGGGATCCCGACAAGAAGGTGCTCGGCGTCGACCCGCCGTACAAGGCCGCCGTCGGGCCGGACGGCATCCCGCTGATGGCCGAGCTCGCCTCGAACAACAAGGCCATGAAGAAGGTCCAGTTCAGCGATGCGCACGGGCACCGCTGGCACTTCGTGAACGTCTACAAGCGCGACCGCTACGGCAACATGCTGAGCGCGGACGACACGCGGGTCGCGGAGAACGATCCGGCCAAGTTCGACAAGGGGCTGCACCTCAAGGACATCCATCTCGAGAAGGGGCTGCAGTGCGTGGACTGCCACGGCGCCCAGGACGGGCACGGCGGCGGGGACGGGAAGCTCTACACCCAGATGCGCGACGTCATCGCCATCCGGTGCTGGGACTGTCACGGGACCCCGGCCAAGCGCGCGACCTTGAAGACGTCCGGGCGCACCGCCGAGGTCGACCTCTCGAAGGAGACGACGCCGTTCGGGAAGCCGTGGATGGAGATCACGCCGACGGGCAAGGTCGTCCAGCACTCGAAGATCAAGGAAGGCCTCTCCTGGGAGGTCAAGCAGGTCGTCGACTCCATCGACCCCGCGCACCCCGCGTACAACGCGAAGGCCGCGAAGGCGATGGGGCTGCGCAAGGACGGCTCCGTCGGCCCCGTGGCCAGTGAGGACAACCTCGCGCACAAGACCAGCGTGATGGAGTGCTCGTCGTGCCACGCGTCGTGGAACAGCGGCTGTTACGGCTGTCACCTGTCCGTGCGCGTGAACACCAAGACCCCCGAGATCCACATCGCGAACGACATGACGCGGGCGTACACCGACTACTTCCCGCAGCTGCTCAAGGCCGAGAACAACATGATGGGCATCAGCGCCAGCCGGTCGGGCAACAAGATCTCGCCCTTCCGGCCCGCCAACCCCGTCTTCATCACGCTGGCCGAGCGCAACCGCAACACGGCGGTGCACGAGCAGCCCACCATCAGCTCGCCGGGGTTCTCGGGCTTCGCGTACACGCCGAACCCGCCGCACACGATCCGCAACAAGGAGTCGCGCGACTGCGAGGACTGCCACGCCTCGAAGAGCGGCGACAACAACGCCTGGCTCGCGGGCGTGCTCGGCATGGGCGCCAACGGCGCGAACATGACCGGCGACTTCGTCTACGTGGCCACCGGCACGGGGGGCGTGCAGGGCATCCGCGTGGCCGAGGGCTACGAGCCGCGGCCGGTGATCGGCAGCTGGCTGCACCAGCAGGCCTATCCGGAGGACTTCAAGAAGTTCGTGGGCCGCGGCCGCAAGCTGGACGAGGCGCACCGCGCGGGCGGCAACAACGTGCGCTCGCTCGTGCGGCGCGGCGAGTTCCTCTTCGCGGCGGACGGGCCGGGCGGCCTGCGCGTGTACGACATCTTCGCGATCGGGAACAAGGCGGTCGCCCAGAAGATCATCCCGGCGGCGTTCTCGCCGATGGGCCAGGTGGTGCAGGTGAAGTCGAAGAACGCCACCGCGGTGGCGCTCGCGGCGAACAACCCGATGGATCTCGACCGCAAGTCGCGGCCCGAGAACCAGGAGCAGCCGATCGCGCCGATCTTCCGGTACGCGTTCGTGACCGACAGCGAGGAAGGCCTGATCGTCGTGGACGTCAACACGTTCAGCGACGGCGAGCCGACCAACAACTTCATCAAACGGGATGCGACGTTCAACCCGAACGGCGCGCTCACCGGCGCCCGGAACCTCACGATCGCCGGCAACTACGCCTACATCGTGGCCAGGAGCGGCCTGAACGTCGTCGACGTCTCGAATCCGAAGGCGCCGAAGCTCCTCGCCACGCTCGGCGCGCCGGCCGTGGTCGATCCGCGCGCCGTGCAGGTGCAGTTCCGCTACGCGTTCGTGCTCGACCGGGAGGGCATGAAGGCGATCGACATCACGAACCCGAGCCGGCCGCGCGCCACCGCCGGCACGGTCGCGATCGCGGCCGCGCGCGACCTGTACCTCGTGCGCACCTACGCCTACGTGGCGGCGGGCACGCAGGGCCTCGGCATCGTCGACATCGAGCGGCCCGAGGCGCTCGGCGCGCCGACCTTCTTCAACGCCGGCGGGTCGATGAACGACGCGAGCGGCGTCACGGTCGGCGCGACGTACGCCGGGCAGTACGCGTACGTGGCGGACGGCAAGAACGGCCTCAAGGTCGTGCGGCTCATCGACACCGGGACGCCGGGCTATCTCGGCTGGAGCCCGCCGCCCGTGCCGGAGGTCATCGCGTGGATCCCGACGAAGGGCGTCGCGGTGAGCGTGGCCGAGGGCTACAAGCGCGACCGGCCGAACGACGAGAGCGGCAACCAGATCGGCATCTCGAATCGTCTGGGCGCGCGGCCGTTCAACGCGAGCGAGATCGCACGGTTCTATCTGAAGAACAACGAGCTGTACACGGTGGAGAATCAGACTCCGCGCGTGAAGAAGTAGGAGGGCGAGAACCCATGAGACGGATGCTCCTGACGGCGGTGGCGGCGGTGTGCGCGATCGGCTTCACGGCGGGCGGGGCGGCCGCCCAGGACGCGAAGGCGGTCTACGCCAAGGAGTGCGCGAAGTGCCACGGCGACTCGGGCGCCGGCGACGGCGCGATGGGCCAGAAGCTCAAGGACAAGCCGAGCGACTGGACGAAGGGCGCCGGCCTCCAGGGCCTCGACGACGCCAAGCTCGCCGAGTCGATCAAGAAGGGCGGCGCGGCCATCGGGCGGTCGCGGGCGATGCCGGCCTACCCGAAGCTCTCGGACGCCGAGGTGACCGCGCTCGTCGCCCACGTGAAGTCGTTCAAGAAGTAGCCGGGTGCGTTTCGTCGGGATAGCGGAAGCGGCCACCGCCCACGGCGGCGAGGCCGTGAAGTGGGGCACGGCGCTCGACTGGGCGATCGCGCTCACCGCCGGTATCTCGGCGCTCATCATCCTCGGGCTCCTGGCGTCCCTGGTGATCTTCCGCGGACGCCAGACCGAGGGCAGCGCGCTCTGGGTCCACCTGCTCTCCCTCGGGGTCCTGCCGCTCGTCCTCCTCGGCGTCGGGCAGTTTGCCACGATGGAGTACGCGACCGAGGTCCAGTTCTGCGGGTCGTGCCACCAGACGATGAAGGTGTACATCGACGACCTGCACAATCCGAAGAGCGAGTCGCTCGCGTCGTTGCACGCGCAGCACCGGTTCCGCCCCGGCACCGAGTGCTACTCGTGCCACGCGAACTACGGCGTGCACGGCACGCTGGAGGCGAAGCTCACCGGCCTGCGGCACGTGTACAAGTACAACACCGGCACCTACGAGCTGCCGCTCAAGATGCCGCACGCCTTCGACAACGGGCTGTGCCTGAAGTGCCACAACGGGGCGAAGCGGTTCATGGCGCAGGCGATCCATCTCGACGACAAGGGCGAGAAGGTGTCCGAGGAGCTGCGCACCACGCAGACCGAATGCGTGTCGTGCCACGGACCCGCGCACAGCGTGCCGGGGCCGCCCAGGAAGGCGGCCGCGCCGGCGCCGGGGAGCGGCAGCTGATGCTCGGCAGCTGGAAGGCGATGCCCGCGATCGCGCGCGGCGACTGGCGCACCAAGGTGCTCCACCTCGCGCAGCTCTGCGTGGGCATCGTGGCGCTCCTCGGCTTCTTCGCGTTCGTGCTGAAGTGGCCGCTCCTGATCCTCGCCTTCGCCTCCGCGATGGGCCTGCTCGTCGTGGGCACCGTGCTGTTCGCCGTGGTCGCGCTCTTCGCGCAGCGCACGCTGGTGGAAGAGGAGTTCGGGCCGGGGGAGACGATCTTCCTGCAGGGCGACGTCGGCCGGCACGTGTACGTCATCAAGTCGGGCAACGTCGAAGTCGTCCACACGAAGCCCGGCGGCATGTCGGAGGTCCTCAAGGTCCTCGGCCCCGGCGACCACTTCGGCGAGATGGCGCTGCTCGGCCGGGCGCCGCGCAACGCGACCATCCGCACCACGTCGCCCGTGCGCGTCTTCAAGATGAGCGCGGGCAACTTCGCCGCGCTCTACACGACGCTCCCGGGCGTGCGCGAACAGTTCAGCAAGGTCATGGAGTCCCGCCTGGAGGAGATCCGGCGCTCCGAGACGCGCGCCTAGCTCGATGGCGGGTCTCGGCCGTACCCGTATCCTGATCCTGGGCGGAGGCTTCGGCGGTGTCTACACCGCGATCCGGCTGGAGCAGCTCCTCAAGCGCGAGCCCGCGGTCGAGATCTCGCTCGTCAACAAGGACAACTACCTCGTCTTCCAGCCCATGCTCCCGGAAGTCATCTCGGGCAGCATCGGGATCCTCGACGTGATCTCGCCCATCCGCCGCCTCTGCCCGCGCACGAACCTCTACACGCGCACGGTGGAGTCGATCGACCTCAAGAGCAAGACCGTCACCATGAGCTCGGGCTTCCGCCCGCGGCCCCACGTGCTGGAGTACGACCACCTCGTCATCGCGATGGGCAACATGACGAGCTTCATGGGCCAGCCCGGCCTCGCGGACCACGCGCTGCCGTTCAAGTACCTCGGCGACGCGCTCGTGCTCCGCAACCACATCATCCACGCGCTCGAGGAAGCGGACATCGAGCGCGATCCGGACGTGCGGCGCGCGCTGCTCACGTTCGTGGTGGCGGGCGGCGGGTTTTCGGGCGTGGAGGCCATCGCCGAGCTGAACGACTTCGTGCGCGAGGGCGCGAAGAGCTTCCGCAACATCAACGTGAGCGAGATCAAGGTGATCCTGCTCCACGCGGGCGACCTGATCCTCCCCGAGCTGCCGAAGAGCCTCGCGACGTTCGCGCAGAACCAGCTCCGGAAGCGCGGGGTCGACATCCGGCTCAACACGCGGCTGGCGGGCGCCACCGCGGAGTCGGCGCTCCTCTCGGGCGGCGAGCGCATCGCGACCAAGACGCTCGTGAGCACGGTGCCGTCGGCGCCGCATGCGATCCTCGCCTCGCTGCCCGTCAAGCTGGAGCGCGGGCGCATCGTGGTGAACGAGCAGCTCCAGGTGCCCGACTGGCCGGACGTGTGGGCCGTGGGGGACTGCGCGGCGGTGCCGGACGTCGAAGCGGGCGGCTTCTGTCCCCCGACCGCGCAGCACGCGCTCCGCCAGGGCACGCGCCTGGCCGACAACATCGTGGCCACGCTGCGCGGCGCGCCGCTCAAGGCGTTCCGCTTCAAGGCGCTCGGCAAGCTCGCCGGCCTCGGGCACCGGTCGGCGGTGGCCGAGGTCCTCGGCGTGAAGCTCTCCGGGATCTTCGCGTGGTTCGTGTGGCGGGCGATCTATCTCTCGAAGATGCCCGGCCTCGACCGCCGGATCCGCGTGGCGACCGACTGGTTCCTCGATCTCCTGCTGCCCGCCGACATCGTGCAGCTCCGGACCGATCGCGCGGCCGGCATCTCGCGCCAGCACTACGAAGGCGACGAGACGATCTTCCGGGAAGGGGACAAGGGCGACCGGCTCTACATCGTGGTGAACGGCGCCGTGCAGATCGTGAGCGAGCGGCCGAACCAGCCGCGCGCGCTCATCGCCGAGCTCGGCCCGGGCGACTGCTTCGGCGAGATGGCGCTCATCAGCGACACCCCGCGGAACGCGACCGCGCGCACCGCCGGCGCCGTCGACGTCCTCACCGTCGACCGCGAGGCGTTCCACGCGCTGTTCTCCCATCTGCCGCCGCTCCGCAACCTGTTCCAGGGGCTCATCGCCCAGCGCATGAAAGGCCCGGCCAACGGAGGCGAGAAGACATGACCACTTCCTACGACGTGGCGATCATCGGCAGCGGCGCCGGAGGCGGCACGCTCGCGTACGCGCTCGCCCAGGCCGGCAAGAAGGTCCTGCTCCTCGAGCGCGGCGGCTTCCTGCCGCGCGAGAAGGAGAACTGGGACCCGCACGCGGTCGCGCACGAGGGGCGCTACAACACGAAGGACATGTGGCTGAACCAGTTCGGGGAGAAGTTCAACCCGCACAACCACTACTGGGTCGGCGGCAACACGAAGATGTACGGCGCCGTGCTCTTCCGCCTGCGGCAGCAGGACTTCGGCGAGCTGAAGCACCACGGCGGCATCTCGCCCGCGTGGCCGCTGAGCTACGGAGACTTCGCGCCCTGGTACACGAAGGCGGAGACGCTCTACGCCGTGCACGGCGAGCGCGGCATCGACCCCACGGACCCGCCGGGCGATCCGTATCCGCACCCGCCGGTGAGCCACGAGCCCCGCATCCAGGAAGTCGTGAACGACATCAAGAAGACCGGCCTGCACCCGTTCCCGCTGCCGATCGGCGTGCGGCTGGACGAGCAGCACCCGGAGACCAGCGAGTGCATCCGCTGCAACACGTGCGACGGCTTCCCGTGCCTGGTGCACGCGAAGGCGGACGCGCACACCACGTGCGTGATGCCCGCGCTCAAGACCGGCAACGTGACGCTGCGCCTCCACGCGAAGGTGGTGAAGCTCCACACCGACGCGAGCGGCCGCACGATCACCAAGATCGAAGCGGACGTGAACGGGAAGCGCGAAGAGTTCACGGCGAACGTCGTGTCGCTCTCGGCGGGCGCCATCAACTCGGCGGCCGTCCTGCTGCTGTCGGCCAACGACAAGCACCCGAGAGGCATCGGCAACAACGGCTCGGGCCTCGTCGGCCGCAACTACATGTGCCACCTGAACAGCGCGGTGGTCTCGATCGGCCGCAAGCCGAACCCCACGAAGTTCCAGAAGACGTTCGGCATCAACGACTTCTACTTCGGCGCGCCGGGCTTCGAGTACCCGATGGGCCACTTCCAGATGCTGGGGAAGATGTCGAAGGAGATGATCGCCGAGGGCGCGCCGTTCTTCGCGCCCGGCATGGCGCTCGACTACATCGCCCAGCACTCGATCGACTGGTGGGTCACCTCCGAAGACCTGCCCGCGCCCGAGAACCACATCGAGGTGGCGAAGGACGGCGGGATCACGCTGCACTACACGCCGAACAACGAGGAAGGCCACAAGCGGATCCTCGATCGCCTCAAGAAGCTCACGCGCGAGATCGGCACCGACATGGTCGTGATGCCGAAGCGCGGCTTCCTCTCCCAGCGCATCCCGCTCGCGGGCGTGGCGCACCAGATCGGCACGCTGAAGTTCGGCGCCGATCCCAAGACCTCGGTGCTCGACACGAACTGCAAGGTCCACGACGTGGACAACCTCTACGTGGTGGACGGCAGCTTCTTCCCGTCGAGCGCGGCCGTGAACCCGGCGCTGACGATCATCGCCAACGCGCTCCGCGTGAGCGACCACCTGGTGCAGCGTCTGAAGTAGCGTCCCCGCGCCGCCGGGTCTGAAGCTCAAGGACGGCTCGGCCTACGAGTTCGTGGCGGGCAACCCCGGATCGATGCTGACGGCCATCCGCGACCGGCTCGGCAACCGGCTGACGATCTACCGGCCGCCGCGCTCGATGCGCCGCCACATCCGAAGGAAATGCCGGCGCGAGTCGCCGGCGAGGCGGTCCGTGAGCGCGGTGGCCACGCCGGCCTTTACTTGTGGTCCATCGTCCACACGCCGTTCCACGCGGACGGGGGGTGGTCCTGCAGCAGCGCGACGCGCTCGAGGAACGTCTTCGACGGCGGGTCGTCCGGCACGACCCGCAGGCACTCGCGGAGCTTGCGGTCCGCCACGTCCCACTTGGCCGCGCGATAGGCGTCGAGGGCCTCGTGGAACAGGCCGCGCAGGTCGGTCAGCTCGGGACGAAGCTGACCCGCGGGCGCCAGCAGCTCGTAGACGCGGAGGGGCTCCGTCTTGCCCGCGACGACGAGCAGGTCCAGCTCGCGCGCCTCCACCGCCTCCTGCGCCAGGCGCAGCGTGTCCTCGGTGACGAGGATGCTGGTGCCGTACGCCTTGTTCGCGCTCTCGAGCCGCGAGGCGACGTTCACGGTGTCGCCGATGACCGTGTAGCTCTTCGTCGTCTCCGAGCCCAGCGTGCCGACGACCACCTCGCCCGTCGAGATGCCCATGCGCACGCGGAAGTCCGGGACGTTGCGCCGCAGCCCGGTCAGGTTCGAGATCTCGTGACGGAACTGCTCGAGGGCGGCCTGCTGTGCGAGCGCCGCCAGGCACGCGTCGGCGGCGTGCTCGTCCCCGTGGGAGAACGGCGGCGTCCAGAACGCCATCACGGCGTCGCCGATGAACTTGTCCACGATGCCGTTGCGGTCGCGGATGATCTTGGTGACCTCGGTGAAATAGCCGTTGAGCAGGCGCACGATGACGTCGGCGGTGAGCTGCTCGCTGAGCGAGCTGAACGCCTTGATGTCGGAGAAGAACACGGTCACCACGCGCCGCTCGGCGGTGCCGCCGTTGTGCGCGTGCTCGCCCAGCACCCGCGTGATGAGGCGCGGATCGAGGAACTGGCCGAACGTCTTCTTGATGTGCTCCTTCGCGCGCAGCTCGCCGATCATCTTGTTGAACGCCGCGGTGAGCTGCCCCACCTCGTCGCGTGTCGTGACGGGAAGCTCGGCGGGCAGGTGGCCCTCCTCCACCGAGCGCGTGCCGTCCAGCAGGCGGCGGAACGCCTGCGTCAGACGGTGCGCGAGCAGCGCGACCGAGCCGAGCCCGACGATCGCCGCCACGACGAAGAGGAGGACGTTCAGGCGGAGCGCGTCGCGCTCGTGCTGCTGCGTCTCCACGGTGGCGTGCCGCGTGAGCTCTTCGAGCGTCCGGCGGACCTCCGCGAGATCGGGGCCGAGCGCCGTCTCGAACCGGCGAAATCCGCTCGCCAGGCGGAGCGCGTCGGCGTCGCGGCCGGCCTCGATCGCGGCCTGCACGGACGCGCCGAGCGCGAGGAACGGCGGCACCTCGCGGCTCAGCATCGACATGACGCCGTCGACCCGGGCGAGCTTCACCCGGTCGTGCGGGTCGTTGCGCGGATCCTCGACGGCCTGAGCCAGCGTGGTCTTCACGGTGTCGAAGATCGCCGGCATGCGCGCCGCGATCTCGGCCTGACGCGCCAGGATCGCCGCCGCGCGCTCGGTCTCGCCGTTGGTCTCGACGAGGCGCCGGTAGTTCAGCTCGTACTCGAACGTGATGACGTCCAGCTCGGCCGCGAGCGCCGTCACCGCGATGTAGTAATCGACGATGGCGCCGATCTCCTCCATGACCGCGCGGATGCGGAACGCCGAGTACGCGGTGGTGATGGCGAAGGCCACGAGCAGCACGCAGGCGAGCGCCAGGATCTTGAGCCGCAGCGGCAGCGTGGCGACGAACCGGCTCACGCGGGGTCCAGCGTGAAGACGTGGGCGCCGTACCCGGGCATGTCGAGATAGAGACCGCGCGCCGCGAGGTCGGCGCCGTCGCGCACGTACTCGGCGTCGCTCAGGGCGTCGGTGAGCTTCCACCGGCGCTCGCCGAGGTTCGGCATCGGCAGCGGCACGAAGCATTGCCCCTGCGTGGGGGCGAAGTTCACCGCGACGAGCCGAGACTCGCCCTCGAACGACCACTGCTGGAGGACGAAGCCGTCGTGGGTCGGATTGCCCTCCCACGCCTGGCGCGGCTCGAGCAGCGTCCACCCGCCGTCGTGGAACACGGGATCGCCGTGGGCGCGCAGCAGCGCGCCATAGAAGTCAGGCAGGCCGGCGTGCGTGGGCTCGTCGTGCCGGCGGCCGAGCTGCACCGGCAGCTTCAGACGCCAGCCTTCCATCTGGCCTTCGTGCACGAGCCGCAGCCCGGGCAGCGCGAGCGCGATCACCGCGGCCGCGCGCCCGCGCTCCGGCCCGAGCGCGCTCATCGCGCGCGGTTCGTCGTGGTTCTCGATGAACCGGACGAGGCGGCGCTGGTACGCGAACTCCCCGCCGAGGTGCGCGCGCACCTGGCGCGCGTCGCCGTGCACGAGCCGGTCGTACAGCGTCTTGTCGTACGTGAAGTCGAAGCCCTGGCCCTGCAGCACCCATTCCAGGTCCCAGTAGACCTCGGCCATCGTCAGGAACTCCGGATGGTCCTTCGCCACGCTCGCGAGCGCGTCGGTCCAGAACTGGACGCCCGGCTCGTCGAACGCCCCACCCCACGTCCGCAGGAAGACGTCGTGGACGGCGAGCATCGCCATGTCGCAGCGCGCGCCGTCGGCGCGCTCGGCGACGGCCGCGAGGATCTCGCGCATCGCGCGGCGCGTGTCGGCGCGTCGATAGTCGATCTGCACGGTGTCGCTCCAGCCGTCGAAGTACGGGTCGCGGCCGTACGCGAACACGCGCACCTTGCGGTGGACGTCGCGCCGGAACCAGTTCTGCGTGGCGCTCGCGAGCGCGCGCTCGTCGCCCTGCACGAGACGATCGGGCGCCTCGGTGACCCACTCGTGGTCGATCGCGAGGTGGTTCGGCACGAAGTCGAGAATCAGACGCAGGCCGCGACCCGCCAGACGCTCCCGGAACGCCTTGAGCCCGACGTCACCGCCGAGCGCGGCGTCGACGCGATAGCGGGCCACCGCGTACGGCGAGCCCACCACGTCGTCCCTCGTGTAATCGGGGAGCGCGCGCCGGTATTCCTCCTGGAGGTTGCACAGCGTCCGCGAGACCTCGCGCGCGCCCGGACTCCGCTCCCACACGCCCATGAGCCACACCGCGTCGAACCGGAGGTCGGCGATGCGGGCGAGCTCGTCCTCCGGAACGTCGGCCAGCGTGATGGCCCGGCCCGCGGCGCGGCCGAGCGCGTTGAGCCAGACCCAGGTGTTGATCTCGTAGACCAGCGGGTGCTGCGGCCATCCCTGCGCCATCGGGGACCGATAGTATCCTTCCGCGCCCGGATCACGACCCTGGTTTCGCATGCTGGGCTGCGCGCCATGACGATCGACCCCGGGCTCCTTGCCTCCCTCCAGTGGCGCTGCATCGGCCCCCATCCGCGGCGGCCGCTCCGTCGCGGCCGCCGGGCATCCACGCGTTGCTGAGAACGTTCCTCGGGTGGGCGCTGTCTTCCAGGGTCATCTCGAGCAGGCCACGCCACGCGCGCGCCGCGCTACGAGCCGCGGGGGGGACTACCAGGGGCTCGGCACGCCCTCCGGCAGCGGCACCTCGCCCACGTTCAGCACCATCGACACGATCGTGTAGTAGCCGCTCACGCCGATGAGATCCACCACGCCCTGCTCGCCGAACGCCTGCTTCGTGCGCTCGAACAGCGCGTCGTCGACGAAGTGCTTCTGGTGGAGCGTCGTGCAGAAGTCGTAGACGACCGCTTCCTCGGGCGTCATGCCGGCCGGGCGCGTGCGCGCCACCAGGGCATCGAGATGTCCTGTGGGCAACCCGGCCTCGAGCGCGAGCTTGCTGTGCGCGTACCACTCGTACTTCGACTCCCAGAAGCGCGCGTTGATGCAGATCGCGAACTCGTTCAGCCGCGGCGGCATCGACGACTTGAACCGGAGATAGGCGCCGACGCGCTGGACCGTGTCGGCCAGCTCGGGGCTGCGCAGCAGGATGTTGAACGGGCCGCGCGCGCCGCCGCGGGGGCCGCTCACGATCCCCTCGTAGGCTTTCTTTTGTGCGTCCGTCATCGTCTCTTTGGTCAGCTCGGCGAAGCGGGGCATGGGATCTCCTGGTCGAGAGAGGGTTCAGGCGAGGAACGCGCGCACGACCGACAGGAACTCGTCGAGGCGGTCGTGGTGCAGCCAGTGGCCGGCGCCGTCGATGCCCACGACCTTCACGTCCCGGAAGAGCGCCGCGCGGCCGTCCTCGGCGGGATCGCCGGCGCGGCTCTCCTTGCCGTAGAGCAGCAGGGTGGGGCAGGTGATGCGCGACCACAGGAGCGCGATGTCCTTGCCGCGCATGTCGTACGGCGGGAACGCGCGCACGTAGTTGTCGAACTTCCAGCTGTACGTCCCGTCCTCGTTCTGGTTCACGCCCTGCACGGTGAGGTGACGCGCCTGCGCGGCCGTGAGGTGCGGGTTCTCCTCCTGCATGCGGCGGAACGCGTCCTCCACCGAGGCGTACTTGCGCGGCAGGCGCCCGGCGAGGCTGCGCTGGTCGCGGATCCATTCGTCCATGCGCTCCGCGATCGACTTCTTGCCGCGCTCGGCCATCTTCGCGGGCGAGGGGCCGAGGCCTTCGATCGCCACCAGCTTCGCGACGGTCTCGGGATAGATGCCCGCGTAGCGCAGCGCGATGTGGCCGCCCAGCGAGTGGGCGACGATCGTCACCGGGGCGAGGTGCTGCTGGTGGATGAGCTGCGCGAGGTCGTAGATGTAGCCGGCCATCGTGTAGCTGTGGAGTCTCACCAGGTTGTCTGCGGAGACGACCCGGGTGATCGGGGGCAAGCCGTTCAGCGCGGTGTGTGGCCGATGCCAGTTGTAGTGATGGAGCCAGCCTGTCAGCGCCCTGGTACGTTCCTCGGAGTGGCGGTAGAGCCGAACGTAGGCCCACTCCGTGAGGGCGGTTTTAATAAAGCGTTCGGCTTTTCCGTTGGTGCGCGGCGTATACGGGCGCGTGAAGAGCTGGCGGATGCCGAGGCGGCGACAGCACGCGCGAAACCGTTTGGAGCGATAGCACGAGCCGTTGTCGGTCATCAGGGCCACGACGTGCACGCCCAGGCGCCGCAGCGCGCGCACCGTGCGCTCAAGGAAGCCCGCCGCGGTCCCGCCGCGCTCGTCGGGGAGCATCTCGCCGTACCCGAGGCGCGAGTGGTCGTCGATCGCTATGTGCGCATACTGCCAGCCCGCCCCGCGGACGGTGTCGCGGCGATCGCCGCTGATCCGATGCCCCGGCCGCACAATGCGCGGCAGCTTTTTGATGTCCATGTGCAGCAACTCGCCGCTGCGCGCGCGTTCATAACGTCGCGAGGTCGGCGGCAGCTCCAGGACGTGCAGGCGCGACCAGCCGCAGCGCGCCACGATGCGGGCGACCGTCGCGCGACTCAGGCCCGTCTGCCGCGCGATCTCGAGCAACGTCAGCCGGTGGCGCTGACGCAGAACCTTCACCCGCAGTTCGAGCGCGGGGGGCGTCCGGCGTGGGTGGCGGTGGGGCCGCGAGGAGCGATCGGCCAGCGGCTCGCCGGCCTCAACGCGGCCGACCCACTTCCGGACCGTCTTCTCGGTCGTCTTGGCCGCGCGCGCGACCGCGCGACACGACTGGCCGGTGTGCACTTGCGCGACAACTTCCGCTCGACCATGGGGCGTCAGCCGGGCATTCTTATGAATGTTCATCCGGGTGTTCTCCTTAGGTGGTCTGGTTGCTTGGCAGCCCCAGATTCCCTTGAGAGACCCCGGATGGACAATCCCCCTGCAGACAACCTCGTGAGACTTCACAGCTAGCCGGAGGCGAGCGCGGCCAGCGCGGCGGTGAAGCAGCCGAGCGGCGCGCGCACGACGCCCGCGCCCACCTGGCCGGTGCCCGCGACCTTGCCCGCGATGCCGGTGTTGATCAGCGGCGCGATGCCCGTCTCCACGACCTTCATCACGTCGATTCCCGCGGGCGCGCCGCGCTCGTCCAGCGTCGCGATACGGAAGTGCGGGTGGTCGGCGTGGCAGATCTCGCGGATCTCCGCGGTCACCGCCAGCGCTTCCGCCATGCCGCCCGCGCCGATGAAGCGCGCCACCGCGGGCGAGGCCGCCATGGCGCCGCCGCCGAGGCCGATCGTCTCGACGATCGCGCTGTCGCCCATGTCGGGATTCCCGTCGGCCGCGCTGTAGCCGGGGAAGTACAGGCCGGCCGGCATCTCGACGGGCGCGGTGAGCCAGCGCTCGCCGAGGCCCGAGACGCGGATGCCGAAGTCCGTGCCGTTGCGCGCCATCGTGGTGACGAGCGTCGAGCCGGGGATGCCGTTGGCGGGATCGGCCATCGCCTTGCCCGCCGCCATCGCGACGTTCAGGAAGAACTGGTCGTTGCCCGCGATGAATTCCGCGAGGCGCGCGACCGCGTGGTGGCGATCGCCGGCGCGCGCGACGTGCGGCATCAGCGCGCGCGCGAGCAGCGACGAGGCGGCGATGTTCCGCTGGTGCATCTCGTCGCCCATCCGCAGCGCCTGCGCCATCAACGGGCGCAGCGGGAGACCCTTCGCCGCGCGCAGCGCGGCGCCGAGCAGCGGTCCCGCCTCCCGGGCGAGCCACTCGAGCCGCGCGATCACCGACGCGTCGTTCGCGCCGAAGCGCAGCACCTTGCCGAGCCCTTCGTTGATCGTCACGTGGGCCCGGTTGCCGTGCGCGACGTTCTCGACGGCGAAGACCGGCATCGACGCCGTGATGATGCCGGTCATCGGCCCGACCGCGCGCCAGTGGTGGCAGGGCTCGATCCGGACCGTGCCGTCGGCGACGAGCCCGGCCGCCGCGTCGTCGTTGGCGGCCCAGCCTTCGTAGCGGATCGCGCAGAGGATCGCGGCGCGCACCGGCGGGCTCGCGCGCTCCCACGCGAGCGGCGGCCCCGCGTGCAGGACCACGCGGTCGGGCAGCTCCAGCGCTTCGCGCGCGGGGCGGCAGTCGACCAGCACCGGCTCGCCGTTCGTGAGGATGTCGAACGCGCGCCGGTTGGCGGCGTCGATTGCCTCGCGCCGCGCTTCCAGCGCAGCGAGCAGCCCGGCGAGGCGGGCGTCGCCGCCGGCCGGGGGCCGCCAGTCGACGCCGACGACGGGCGCGCCGAGGCGCGCGAGCTCGTTCGCGAAGAGCGGCAGGCCGACGTTCACCACGCGCGGCGCGGCGAGCAGCGGCGGCGCCACGCGGCCCGGCGCGCTCCCGCCGGCCTCGCCGCTCACGCGAGTCCCGCGGCGATCCGCGCGGCCAGCCGTGCGGCCTGCGCGTTGGACGGCATCACGATCGCGCCCGCCGCGCGCAGGGTCTCCTCCTGCCGTGCGAGACCCTGCGGATCGCCGCTCGTGCCGCACACGCTCGCAACGATCGCCACCTTCGCCCTCGCCGCCGTGAGCGCGGGCGCCAGCTCACCGGCGGGGTCGGGATGCGCGCCGTAGCCGAGCACGACGTCCAGCAGCACGACGGCCGTCGACGGATCGGCCGCCTCGCGCGCGATCCACTCGCGCCGGACGGTGCCGTCGAGCATCGGGTGCGGCCGTCCGACGGTGTAGACGTCGTCGCCGAGGTCGACCACGCGGTGACCGGCCGACCGCGCGCTCGTGGCGATCTCGCCGAGCGATGCGCGCAGCAGCGCGGCGGCTTCCTGCGCGAGCGTGCCGCCCGCGTAGACGCCGCGCACATGCCGCCGACCCGGCGCGAGCGCGGCACGCGCTTCGGCGACCATCCGCGCGATCGCCGGCTCGGCGAGCGTGAACTCCGCGCCGCGGTACGTGCCGCCGCGTGCGAGCGCCGCCGCCACGAGCGCCGCGTCTTCCAGGGTCGGCGCCGTGCTCGACGGATCGCCAGTGAAGTGCGCCACCCACGGCTTGCCGAGGCGCTCGAGCCAGCCGCGCACGGTCTTCGCGGTCGCGGGGCCGGGCGCCTTGCCGACCACGCAGATCACCGCGGTCTCCGGATCGGCGTCGAGCGCCGCCAGCGCGGGCTCGAGCATGAGCCCGCCGACCTCGTCGGCCAGGTCGCGGCCTCCGAGGCCGATCGCGTGCGACACGCCTTCGCCGGCGGCGGCGAGGTGACACGTGACCGCCTGCAACCCGGTGCCCGACGCCGCGGCGAGGCCGACCCGCCCGCGGGGCACCGCGTTGGCGAAGCCGAGCGGGACGCCGCCGAGGATCGCGGTCCCGCAGTCGGGGCCCATCACGAACAGCCCGCGGTCGCGCGCGAGGCGCTTGAGGCGCACTTCGTCCGCGAGCGAAACGTTGTCGCTGAACAGCATCACGTGGAGGCCGGCGTGCAGCGCCTTCTCCGCCTCCGCGGCGGCGTACGCGCCCGGCACGGAGATCAGCGCCAGCGTCGCGTCGGGCATCGCGGCGACCGCGGACCCCAGCGTCCGCGGCGT
>Ga0194128_10002203_pt1 | contig 31962 bp, 17 predicted proteins | sample TA2KigCa65mmetaG_FD_148650 | JGI IMG/M metagenome (GOLD analysis project Ga0194128, IMG submission 148650) | Freshwater microbial communities from Lake Tanganyika, Tanzania - TA2015037 Kigoma Deep Cast 65m | ecosystem: Environmental > Aquatic > Freshwater > Lake | place: Tanzania: Lake...
AGCAGCTCCACGCGCAGGACGTCGAGCACGGCGCGCGCCTCCGCGTAGCTGATCGCCCGCCCCGCCGGCGCCGCGGACGCGGCGGCGGCGAGCGCAACCACGAGCAGGACGGCGGAGCGGGCGATGGTCATGGCCGGGCGGCCGGAGGCGCGGCCTCCAGCCGGTCAGAACGTCGCGCGGAACCCGAACTGGAACTGCCGCGGCCGGTACGCGACGTTGTCCTGCGCGACCGGCGCGCCGAAGTTGGCCGCGTTGATCGTCGTGACGTAGTTGCCGAAGTTCCGGTGGTTGAACAGGTTGAAGACCTCGACGATGCCGTCGAGGGCGATGCCGCCCCCGAGCGGGAACCGCCGCAGCGTGCGCAGGTCGACCCGATGGAGCGGCCGGCCCACGAAGTTGTTGCGCGGCACGATCTCGCCGGTCGCCGGGTTGTAGCGGTTCGATCCGCCGGATCCGACGTTGCGCGTGTCGCCGCCGAACGCCGAGCCGAAGCGCATGCCCGACCCGTAGAAGTAGAGGCCGCTCAGCTGGAAGTTGTACGGCAGCTCCCACACGCCGTTCAGCGTCGCGCGGTGGCGCTGGTCGGTGACGGCGTGGGTGTACTCGCCGCCGAAGTCGGGCGGCGACGGAAACGGCAGCGGCGCGTAGCGGACGTAGCCGTCGGCGCCGAGCGTGGCGCTGACCGGCGGCGGGTCGGCGTCCTTCACCATGCCGTAGGTGTAGGTGCCCGAGACCTGATAGCCGCGGCTGAAGCGCTTGGTGAAGCCGGTCTGCAGGGCGTAATCGTTCATGTAGCCGTCCTGGCTGAAGCGGACGACGTTGACCAGGCCCCAGTCGGGAAACGCCCGCCGGCTGAGATCGGTGAACGGATAGTTCACCCCGGTGGCCGGGTTGTAGGTCAGGTTGACGTTCCGGATGATCTCGGTGTTCTTGAGGCCCGTGTAGACGAAGTCGGCCGTCACCGCGAATTCGGCGCCGAGCTGCTGCTGTACGCCGGCCGACGCCTGGCGGCTGTGCGGGATGTCCGTGTACGGGCTGTTGATGCGGGTCAGATCGAGCCGGTAGCATCCGGGCGCGTTGTTCGTGGCCGGGCACGTGCGCGCCACCACCTGCTCGTAGGTCGGCTCGGGGCCGTTGAACGGATTCGACGCGAAGTTGGGCCGGCCGTCGTAGCGGATCTCCGGGATGACCGTCTGCATCAGCGCGTGGGTGTAGAAGCTGTCGCGCGCGAACATCTGCGCGTAGAACACCCCGTAGCCGCCGCGCACGACCGTGGTGTCGGTCATCGTGTAGGCGAAGCCGACGCGCGGCGCCAGGTTGTCCTTGTCGGCCGTGCGGTCGGGGGGCAGGAACGGGCGGATCTCGAGGCCGAGGTTCTCCGCGAACGCGCCGATCTCCACGTCGTAGCGGACGCCGAGGTTCAGCGTCAGCCGCGGCGTGATCGCCCAGTCGTCCTGGATCCAGACGCCCGGCATGTGCTTGGTCTCTTCCATGTGCGGATCGCCGAACGCCTTCCGGTAGCGGACGATGACGCTCCCGGGGATGTCGTCGAGACGCCACGCCGCCGGGTCGTTCCACACCGGGAAGATCTGCTCGATGTTGCGCGGCACCGGCCCGCCCCGCGCGTCGAGCCAGCCGCGGCAGTAGTTGCACCAGAACATGTCCGTGATCGTGTTGAACAGGTACTCGCCGCCCACCTTGACGTCGTGACGGCCGCGCGCGTTGAACGAGAGCGTGAAGTCGTCGCGGATCGTGTAGGTCGTCGGGTTCCAGCGGAACGGCGTGCGGCCCACGTCGGTCAGGCCCGGGCCGACCGAGAGGCTGCTGTTGAACTGAATCTTCCCGACCCGGTCGTCGCCGATGTACGACGTCTCGTTGCTGGTCTGCCGGTAGACGCCGACGTTGATCACGTTGACGGCCCGGCTGCCCAGCACCTGCGTCAGCTGCGCGTTGACGCGCTGCATGCGCGCCAGCTCGCGCGTGGTCGCCGACGGGTGGTCGGTGGAGCTGTTCAGATCGAAGCGGTTCGGCAGGAGCTGGCTCCAGAAGTTGCTGCTGATGGCGAGCCGGCGCTGGCCGCCCATGTCCCAGTCGAGGCGCACGCCCGACTTGTGCTCCATCCGATCGCCGCGCAGGTCCTGATTGAACGTCGGCCACGGCGTCGTGAAGGCGACCACGCGCGGCTCGCGCTCGATCTCGTAGTGGCCGAAGAAGTGCAGCCGGTCGGTCCTGATCGGCCCGCCGAAGGTGCCGACCATCTGCTGGTTCGAGTAGGGGAGGATCGTGTTGCGGATGAAGTCGCGCTCCCCCCACTTGGAGTTGCGGAAGTAGCCGGAGAAGGTCCCCTCGAAGTTGTTCGTGCCCGACTTGGTCACCGCGTTCACCTGAATGCCCGTCGATCGCCCCTGCGCCGCGTCGAACCGGTTCGAGATGAACTGGAACTCGGCGATCGACTCGCGGCTGAAGTTCGGGTTGGTGAAGGTGCCCGCGACCGTCTGCGTCACCTGCTGCCCGTCGATGTTCACCTGGTAGGTGCCCTGCGTGCCCCCGCTTCGTCCGGTACGCGCGACGGGGCCGCCGGTGCCGTTGGTTCCCACCTCGTTGGCGCGGGAGCCGGGCATCAGCATCACCAGCTCGGTCCAGTTGCGGCCCGAGAGCGGGATCTCCGAGAGCTGGCGGGAGTCGAGGTTGGCCCCGACGGTCGACTGGCGCATGTCGATGAGCGGCGCCTCCGCCGTCACCGTCACCGACTCCTGCAGCGACGCGGGGGCCATCTGCAGGTCGATGGTGATCGTCTGGCCGACCAGCACCGTCACGCCGCTGCGCGTGACCGTCGCGAACCCCTGCAGCTCGGCGCTGATGCGGAAGCCGCCGATGCGGACGGGAATGCGATAGACGCCGAGCTCGTCGGTGACGCCGAGGAAGACGTTCCCCGTCGCTTCGTGCACGGCCGTGACCGTGACCCCGGGCAGCACGCCGCCGGTGGCATCGTCCACTCTGCCCGTGATGACCGCCTCCTGCGCGTAGCCGAGCGACGGCACGAGCAGCAGGGCAGCGGCCGCGAGCAGCCACCCTGTTCGTACACGCTTCATGAAGACCTCCTGGATGACCAAACCGCGATGGCGCCACGAGCGTACACGGTTTGTCGCCGGGGCCGCCACTCGATACCTCGCCCGCGGGACGGGCGCTACTCAGCCGCCGCGAAACAGGGCCACCCGAGCGGCTCGTACACGCCGGCGGAGCCGCGCCGGCGGTCGAGGAAGACGTCGCCGCGCCGGTTGCCGGGAAGGTCGATCGTCCCCGCACGTTCGTAGTTCGAGTCGACATAGGCCGCCAGCTCGCCAAGCTGCCGCCGGAACTCCGCGGCGTTCTCCTCCGGCACGGCGATGACGGGCACCTGCTCCCCGCGCAGCCGGCGCAGCATCAGCGCCTGTTCTTCGGGCGACGTGTAGTAGGTGCCTTCGAAGACCACCTGCCCGGCGCCGAAGCCGCGGCGGGCGAAGAAGAAGGTCTGCGGCGCGGATAGGCCAGGGCCTGGAGGGCGACGGCGCAGGCCGCCGCCGCCGCCGACGCGGCGGCCGCCCGTGCGAGCGGATAGGTCAGCGCGGCGGCGACGGCGAAGCCGCCGAACACGATGAGGACTTCTCCGAGCAGGTTGTGGCCGAAGATCAGGAGCCCCGCCGCCGACGCGAGGTACATCAGCAGAAAGCCCGGATCGACGAAATCGCGCACCGGCCACGCGCCCAGCAGGATCTGCTGCGCGCGCGCCAGGTACACGAAGTGATCGTTGGGGAAGCCGGTGTACGAGAGGTACCGAAAGGCGAAGACGGCGATCAGGATCGTCGCCGCCGGGAGCCAGCCGCGGAGCCGGACCATGTCACGCGGATGCTCCACCACCTGTCGGGAGATTGCAAGGCGCCGCGCGCCCCTGACGCCTCAGGACCTCACGGCGCCCATGGTCCGGGCGCGCTCAGCACCGACGTCGCGATGAAGTCGGCGAGCGCGTAATTGCCGGCCAGCGTGTAGTGACAGCAGGTGTCCATGTAGACGGGGGCCGGCTCCCGATCGAGCACGCGCGTGGCGTCGAAGAACGCGACGCCGCGCGCGCGCAGCTCCGCCTGCCCGGCCGCGACGAGGAGCGGATACCCGTCCTCGACGCTCTGCTTGTAGGGCGACGCGTCGCTCAGGGCCGTGGCGGCCTCCGCCGGCGGAAACCGGCGGGTCGAGTGGTACTGGTTCGGCTGCAGGACGTGCACGTACGCGGCGCCGCGCGCGGCGAGCAGGTCGTGCATCAGCCGCGATGACCGCGCCCACAACGCCGCGATGTCGGCGAAGAGGGCCTGGCGGTCGCGGGGCGCGACGGGCGGCGTGGCCTGGACCAGGGCGTTGGCCGGCGGATTCGACGGCAGCGTCGCGAAGCGCCCCAGCTCGCGCGTGTACCGGTCCATCAGCCGCCGGTAGCGCCAGTCGAGCACCAGGTGTACCGACGCCAGCCGGCTCGCCTCGAGCGTGCGCGTCAGCTCGGCCAGCCGGCGCCGATCGCGGACGATCGCCGCCAGGGAGTCGAGCCGGTCCGGCGTCAGCGCCGACTGGTTGATCAGCGCGATCAGCGGGTCGAGGTGCTGGGCGCTCGGCATCGACGCATCGACGCCGCGCTCGTGGTTGAGCGCGCCGAGCGCCACGTCGTTGAACCCGTCGAGATTGACCGCCAGGTCGAGCTGCTGGCCGCGCGACAGGAAGTAGGCGAGCACGATCGCCTGCTGCGGCTGCTTGTAGCCCTCATGGCTGAAGCAGAGGGGGACGATCTCCCGCGCCCTGAAGAACGGATGCCGCTGGAGCTGCGCGACGAGCCGCGGCGCGCCCAGCTGACAGAACCACAACCCGACCGACCCGCCGAACAGGCCGACGAGGAACTGGTCGTCGCGCGTCCTCGCGACGGGATAGTCGTGGGGCGAGACGAAGCCGAAGTTGTTCGTCCGCAGGCGCGACGGCGACGCGGCGTCGGCGCGCAGCGAGGCGGGGATGTCGAACGGCGTGCCCGGATGGTGGGTGACGCCGAAGTACGGATGCACCGCCTCGCCGACGACGAGCCGGTCCTCGGGCGTCGGCAGCGGCTCGGGATAGGTCCGGCGATGGGCGTAGAAGAGCGCGCCGGTCTCGGCATAGTACGCGGCCAGCCCCAGCAGCTCGGCCGCCAGGGCGAACACGACGACACTCGTGAGCAGTCGAACGGCTGTCGGCACTACGCGCCGGCCTGCCGCAGCCGGGGGAAGAGCTCGAGCGCGTTGTCGCGCTCGATGGCGCGCTGGGCGGCGGGGCTGAAGCCGAACGCCGCCAGCCCCTGGGTCACCGTCTCCGCCCGCGCGAACGGGTAGTCGGTGCCGAAGAGCATGTGCGAGAGCGGGACGAGCTTCGTGAACGTCGGCAGCGTGTACTCGTTGAACGCCTGCGCGGTGTCGTAATAGAACTTCTGGATCTCGTGCAGCACGCCGTTCGGCAGCTCCGGCGTCTTCGCGTTGGCGTTCACGCCGAAGCGTCCGGTGATGTACGGCATCGTGCCGCCGCCGTGCGACCAGATGAAGCGGATGCCGGGGAAGCGCGCCGCCGTCCCGCTGAACAGCACGCTCGCAATCGTCAGCGTCGTCTCGGTCGAGAGCGTGATGCCGAGCGCGCGCCCGTTTGGCAGCAGGTTCACGCAGCACTCGGCCCGGGCCGGATGCGTGTAGACGACGGCGCGCCGGCGGTTGAGCTCCTCCATCACCGGCGTGAAGGCCGGGTCGCCCAGATACGTCCCCTGGTAGCTGCTCATGAAGCAGGCGCCGTCGGCCTTGAGCGTGTCGAAGGCGTACTCGATCTCGCGCAGCGCGCCGTCGACGTCGGGGAGCGGGAGCGTCGCGAAGACGCCGAAGCGGCCCGGATGGTCGGCCATGAGCCTCGCGCCGTACTCGTTGCACTCGCGCGCGAGCGCGCGCGCCGCCTGAGGGTCGCCGAACCAGACGCTCGGCTCGCTGGTCGACACGATCGAGGCGGCCACGCCGTCGCGGTCCATGTCCTCGAGCGTGCGGGCCGGGCTCCAGTTCATCAGCGGGAGCTGGCCGGTGTTGCGCGCCTTGATCGCCGCGATGAATCCCGGCGCCGAGAAGTGGCAGTGGACGTCGATGCGGTGCGCGGGCGGGCGCCCGGGGGCGCCGCCCTGCGCGAACGAACGGCCGCGCGGCGCGACGAGCGCCGCGCCCAGCGCGGCCATTCCCGTCAGAAAGCGGCGTCGCGGATGGGTCATCGCAGCGTGGCGGGTCCACGCGGACCCGCCCGGCGTCGCGTCAGCGGAGCGGCGTCTTTGCAAGCTGCTCCAGCACCTTGCCGCGCGGGCTGTCGGCCGGCACGAACCGCTGGACGCGCTGGCCCGCGAACACCTCCCCGGTGTAGATCACGCCGCGCGAGTCGACGGCGATCATGTGCAGGCCGAACCACTGGCCGCCGTTCTCGCCCATCTGGCCCATGTCGCCCACGAGCGTGCCGTCCTGCCGGTTGAGGAACCAGATCTTGTTGTTCGTCAGATCCGAGATGTACAGGAGACGCTGCTCCTTGTCCGGCGAGAACGCGACGCCCCCCGTCGAGCCGCCGACGCCCGTCGTCGGCGCGAGGATGAACTCCTTGATGAACTTGCCGTTCCGGTCGGTGACGTGGATGCGGTTGCCGTTGCGGTCGGCCGCATACACGAGGCCGTCGTTCGAGACGTTCACCGTCAGGTGGCCGACGAAGTCCTTCGCCATCGGGCCGCCGGGCGTGTACTCGCGCGCCTCGTCGTCGAGGCTGATCTGATCCAGCGGCTTGCCGTAGGCGCCCCAGCCGCGCTTGAAGGCCAGCGTGGCCATGTCGAACACGAGAATGCGTCCGCCGAGATAGCTGTCGGCGACGTAGATCTCGCTGTCGCGCTCGACGACGCGGATCTCCTCCAGGTTGCCGACGATCATCGGCGTCGACGGCGGGTACTTCTTGCGGAACTCCATCTCGCGCGCTTCGGCCTTGGCGCGCGCGGCCGGATCCGGCGGCTTGCCGCCTGGCGGCGGCGGGAGGAATCCGGCGACCGGACCCCGGCCGCCCTCACCCGGCTCCCGCTTGGGCGGCCACGGCTGCAGACCCGCGGGCTGGCCATTCTCCCGTACCGGCGTCCGCGCGATTTCGCCGACCAGCTTGCCGGAGCGTGGATCGTACTTGCGCACCGTGTCCTGCCCCAGGTAGACGAACCCCTTGGAGTCGACGTCCATGCCGTGCCCCTGCGGCGCGTCGAACGACCCGATGACGTTGCCCTCCTTGTCGAAGTGAATCATCGACGGAGGCCGGGCGCAGCAGTCCGACACCTTGACCTCGGCATGCAGCTCGATCGCCGTCAGATCGTTGGGCCGGTTGTACGCCCACACGTTGTCGTTGGCGTCGACGGCCAGGCCGGTGATGCCGCCGATCTTCCACTTGTTCGGCAGCGGCTTGGGCCAGCCGGGGTCGAAGACATAGCGCGGCGCGCTCTGTGCGAGCACCCCTGCGGCCAGAGCGCACGCGAACACGGCCACAACGGCGCCAGGAAGGAGTTTCTTCATGATGGATCTCCTCGACGGGAACACAAAGGCCTTCTAGCGCGGAGTGTACCGTCGGGAAGAGGTGTCGTCAATCGAGCCTTCGGGTGAAAATGACAGTGTTGGACTATCTACTGGCCCTCCTCTCGGGCGCGCTCCTCGCGCTCAGTTTTCCGCGGTTCGGGCATCCGGCGTTCGCGTGGATCGCGCTGGTCCCGCTGCTCCTCGCGCTCCGCCTGGGCCGCCGCCCGACCGCGAGCCGCGCCTTCGGACTCGGGCTGCTGAGCGGCCTCGTCTACTTTGTCGGCACGATCTACTGGACGGGCGGCGTGCTGCGCGCGTTCGGCGGCCTCGCGGCGCCGCTGGCGGTGCTCGCCATGCTCCTGCTGGCGCTCTATCTGGCGCTCTTCCCGGCGCTCACCGCGGTCGTGATGCGGCAACTGCTCGGCCGCCTGGGCCCGCACGCCATGCTCCTCGCGCCCGCCCCCTGGGTCGCGACGGAGTACCTGCGCGGGTACCTGTTCGGCGGCTTTCCGTGGGTGCCGCTCGGCAACAGCCAGGTGACGTCGCTGCCCGTGGCCCAGCTGGCCAGCGTGCTCGGCGTCTACGGGCTGTCGGCGCTCGTCGCCTACGTCAACGGCTCGATCGCGTACGTCCTGCTGGCGCGGGGCCGCGCGCGTCTGGCGGCGGGCGCGGCGGCGGCGGCGACGCTGGTGGCGATCGGCGGCTGGGGCGCGTGGCGCGTGGCCGACGGCCGGCTCACCCGCGAGGGGACGCCGCTGCGGATCGGCCTCGTTCAGGGGAACATCGCCCAGGAAGACAAGTGGAACCCCCGGGAGGCGCGGCGGATCTTCACGACCTACATCGCGATGACGCGCGACGCCGTCCGCCGCGGCGCCGAGTTCGTCATCTGGCCCGAGTCGTCGACGCCCTTCATGTTCGAGGAGGACGCAGCCGGCGCGGCGGCCCTGCGCGCGCTGGCGCGCGAGGTGCAGGTGCCGATCCTCTTCGGCAGCGACCAGGTGGACCGGAGCGGGGACGCGATCCGGCTCTACAACGCCGCCTTCCTCCTGACGCCGGCGGGGGAGACGGGCGCCGTCTACCGTAAGATCCATCTGGTACCGTTCGGCGAGTACATTCCGTTCAAGGAGTGGCTGTACTTCGTGTCGCCGCTCGTCGAGCGGCTCGCGGAGTTCGCGCCGGGCACCTCCGCGGTGATGCTCCCGGTCGGCGCGCACGCGGTCAACACGGCGATCTGCTACGAGGTGGTCTATCCGTCGCTCATCCGCGACGCGGTGCTGGCGGGCAGCCAGCTGCTGACGACGATCACCAACGATGCGTGGTATGGGTACTCGTCGGCGCCGTACCAGCACTTCGAGCTCGCGTCGATGCGCGCGATCGAGCAGGGGCGGTATCTGGCTCGCGCGGCGAATACGGGAATCAGCGGCGTCGTGGACCCGTACGGGCGCGCGATCGCGCGGTCGGCGCTCTTCGTGGAAGTCGGGCTCGTCGCCGACGCGCGGATCCTGAACGGCCGGACGATCTACGCGCAGATCGGCGACGTGGTGGCGTACGCGGCGATCGCGCTGACCGCGCTGGCGCTCGTGGGCATTCGACAGGGAGGACGATTTGGCGGTCGAAATCGATGATCTGATACGGCGGTACGACGACCTGAGCGGCCGCGCCGCGGAACTGCGGAGGCATCTTTGAGGGCGCGCGGCTCGACGAGCAGCTCGCGGAGACCGAGAAGCGGATCGCCGACCCCGGCTTCTGGAACAACCAGGCCGACGCGCAGAAGGTGATGCAGCGCCGGCGGCGCCTGGAGGAGGACCAGACGCTCCGGCGGTCGCTCCAGCGGCGGGCCGACGACCTCGGCGTGCTGGTCGAATGGGCCAACGCCGGCGAAGAGGTCGGCGCCGACCTCGCGCGCAGCCTCGACGAGCTCCAGGCCGAGGTCGAAGCCGCCGAGACGAAGAAGATGCTCGGGGGCGAGCACGACCGCGCCAACGCGATCGTCACGATCCACCCGGGCGCCGGCGGCACCGAGTCGCAGGACTGGGCCGAGATGCTGCTGCGGATGTACCTGAAGTGGGCCGAGCGCCGCGGCTTCCGCCGCGAGGTGATCGACTACCAGCCGGGCGAGGAGGCGGGGATCAAGAGCGCGACGCTCACGCTCACGGGCGACTACGCCTTCGGCCTCATGTCCGCCGAGGCCGGCGTGCATCGGCTCGTGCGGATCTCGCCGTTCGACCAGGCGGCGCGCCGCCACACCTCGTTCGCCTCGGTGTTCGTCTGGCCCGAGCTGCCCGAGGACGTCGACATCGAGATCGAGGAGAAGGACCTGCGCATCGACACCTACCGGTCGAGCGGCGCCGGCGGCCAGCACGTCAACGTGACGGACTCGGCCGTCCGGATCACGCACCTCCCCACGGGGATCGTCGTCTCGTGCCAGAACGAGCGCTCGCAGCACAAGAACCGCTCGTCGGCGATGAAGGTGCTGAAGGCGCGGCTCTACGACCTGAAGATGAAGGCGCAGCAGCAGAAGCTGGAGCAGATCGCGGGGGCGAAGAAGGAGATCGGCTTCGGCAGCCAGATCCGGAGCTACGTGCTGCAGCCCTATCAGATGATCAAGGACCACCGCACGAAGGTGGAGGTGGGCGACGTCAACCGCGTGCTCGACGGCGACCTCGACACCTTCGTCAAGACGTATCTCATGCAGAAAGCGAGCGGGACGCTGGGGGCGCCGGCGGCGGCGGACGAGGAATAGTGCGAGGGTGCGACGTGCGGGGTGCGAGGCCGTCGTGGCGTCCGGCTTCCGCCGGACCTCACCGCGCCGGCGTCAGGCCTGGATCCGACTGACGCGTGCGTCGCGCGCTCCGCGTCATGTCCGTCGGCGGTCGCGATAGCCGCCGCGATCGTCCCGCGGTCCCCATCGCCGATCCGCTCGTTTTCCCTGTCAATCGGGGTCGGTTGCCTGTGGCGCGCCGCTCGCGACCGCGGGGGCGTGGGTCGTCGTGTGCCGCGATTCATCGAGCAGGAGTTTCGAGGGTTCCTGCGGCGGGGTCCTCGCCGGCGGGTGTGCGCGCTTCCACTGCGGGCGCTACCGCGCCGACCGCCTGGTGCCGTTTTCCTGCAGGGGGCGGGCGGTGTGTCCCGTGCAGACCGGCGACAATCGGGGCTTTCCTGAGGGCAGGCCTCACATCGACTCCTTATGCGTAGCCTTGTTCGCGCCCATAATGGGGCCGACCCATGCGACAAGGCGCCGGCCGGCTGGTAGCGTGGTTGGTTGTCTCCGGCGCAGCGGTGAGTCCGCTTCTTGCGCAAACCTCGATAGTCAACGCCACGATTGCAACGATCCCGACCGCCCTGGCCCCGGTCGGCATCGGCGTCAGCGCCGACGGGCGCCTGCTGTACGTCGCGGAGCGTGAGAGCGAACTCCCCCGCGGACCCACGGTGTGCCCGGCGCCCCCCGGCCCGGCGTCGACCCCGGGACAGATCGAGGTCTTCGACACGGCCACCCGCACGCGGGTCGCCGTCCGTGACGGCGGCGCGATTCCGCGCGACGCAGCCGTCGACCCCGCCAGAGGAGTTTCCTACATCGCGCACCCGGATCGGCCGGATCTCGACGTGGTCCAGACGGCCACCGGCGTGGTGCTCCGAACGATTGCCACGGGGCTGACCCAGGCCGACGTCAATACGATCGACACCGCGAGACAGCGCCTGTATGTCGTCGGCACGGGCGCCGACGAGATCGTCAACAACCGGATTGCCAATCAGCGGGTGCGCGCGATCGATCTTGCGACGGAGCGGCCCGTCGGAGACATCGTGTTCGAGCGCGTCACCGACGCGCGGGTCGACCCGGCCACGGGACGCCTGTGGGTTCTCTCCAGCGACACTGACGTGACGGTCGCATCCGTCTCCCACGCGGTGGTGTTCGATCCGAACACGCTGGCCGAACTCGCGCGTATACCGGTCGGATACTGCGCGTCCGGACTGGCACTCGACACCGCGCGTCAGCTCGCCTACGTGACGAACGGAGCGGATCGTTCGATCAGCGTGATCGACATGACGAAGGTCCCCGCGCGTCCGGGCGCGCTGGCGGCGCCCGGTGACCTCCGGGCGATCGTCAACGGCACGACCGTCGCCTTCACGTGGGCGCGGGTTCCCGGAGCTGCATCGTACGACCTGGAGGTCGGCTCACAGCGGGGGACGACGAACCTCATCGTCCTCAACACGTCCGGACTGGGATTGACGGCGACGCTGCCGCAGGGGACGTATTACTTCCGCGTCCGCGCAAAGCTGCCGACGGGCGCAGCGAGCGACCCGTCGAACGAAATCGCCGTCACAACCGCTGTTGAGGGACAGTTGTCCATCGCCGCGGGAGGCTCAACCGGCATGGTGGGCTCCGGAGCATTGCCTGCGCGGCAACTCGCGACGGTGGTGCAACCACGCGCCGTCGCATGCGGCTATACGGTCGCACCGGTGACCTCCGTGGTGGGCGCGGCGGGCGGCACGCTGACGATTTCGGTGGCCGACCCGCAAGGCACAGGCTGCGCGTGGAGCGTACTACCGGGCAGCGCCAGCGAGTTCCTGGTCGTCACGAGCGGCGCCTCGGGAGTCGGCGCCGGATCGGTAGCCGTGACCGTGCCGGCGATCGACGGCGACTCACGCATCGGTACGCTCCGCGTCGACGAGGTGGTGGTGACCGTCATGCAGTGCGCGCACGCCGTGACGCCGGTGTCCGCCAGCGTGGATGCAGGCGGAGGCTCGCTCGCGTTCGCGGTTACGACACGCGGCGGGTGCGATTGGACGGCGAGCAGCCACGACGGGTTCCTGCTGTTGAACTCGGGCACGGCCGGCAGCGGGAACGGGACCGTCCACGTCACGGCGGCGGTGAACACGGGTGCCGCACGGTCCGGCACGGTCACGATCGCCGGGCACACGCTCACGGTGACGCAGGCGGGAGCGGGAGGCGAATGCGCCTATGCGGTCACGCCCGGCAGTGCCACGGCGCCCGCGGCCGGCGGGGCTCTCAACTTCACGATCACCACCCAGACCGACTGCCCGTGGACGGCGGCGAGCAACAGCGGGTTTCTGACGATGACCGGTGCCACGTCCGGCAGCGGCAGCAGCACGGTGACCGTGACCGCGGCCGGCAATTCCGGTGCGGTGCGGTCGGGGACGGTGACGATTGCCAACCAGTCGCTCACGGTGACGCAGGATGCCGTCGGCGCCCCGTCGTGCGCGCTCAGCGTCGCGCCGGCCAACATCTCCGTCCCCGCAGCCAGCGGCACACTGACGTTGACCGTCAACAGGACGCAGGGCGCGGGCTGCAATTGGACCGCGGCCAGCAACACCAGCTTCCTGAGCATTTCCGGCCCGACGGCCGGCGTGGACGATGCCCCGATCGTCGTCTCGGTCTCGGCAAACGCTGGAGCCCTCCGATCCGGAACGCTCACCATCGCCGGCCGTACGGTGACGGTGACGCAGGACGGCACTCCATCGCCCTCGTGCACCTACGTCGTGTGGTTCGACACCGCGCCGGTGCGGCATAGCGGCGCTCGAACGCATGTCAGTGTCTCCGTCGCGCAGGGTACGGATTGCGCGTGGACCGCCGTGTCGCACGCGGGATTCCTGACCGTCTCGGGGATGCCTCCGATGACAGGCGGCCAGGTGGAGGTCACCGTGGCCCCCAATACCGGCGTGGCGCGCTCCGGAACGCTCACGGTCGCCGGACAGACGGTCACCCTCAATCAGGCCTCGTTCAGCCCGTCCTGTGGCTTTGACGTCAGCCAGACGGCCGCACGGCCCACCCCCGCGAGCGGTGGCACGACCACCTTCACGGTTACGAACACCCTCGGCGTCGACTGCAGCTGGACCGCTACGAGCAACAGCGCGTTCCTGACCATTCAGAGCGGCAGCTCGGGGATCGGCTCCGGATCCGTCACGGCCGCGGCCTCGGCCAACACCGGAGCGGCTCGTTTGGGGACGCTCACGATTGCAGGCCGCACCATGACGGTGGAGCAGGAGGGAATGTCCGGGTGCGCGTTCGATGTCACTCCGACGAACGTGACCGTGCCACAGCCAAGCGGCGGCACCGTCACATTCACCGTTGTGAGCACCGGGGCCACCAACTGCGGGTGGACCGCGCTCAGCCTGAGTCCCTTCCTGACCATTGTCAGCGGGAGCTCGGGGACCGGTTCCGGCAGCGTCACCGTGCAGGCGGCGGCGTCCAGTGTTCCCCTTCGATCGGGGACGCTGCTGATCGCCGGCCGCGAGGTCACGGTCAATCAGGAAGGCAGAGTGTGCGCGTTCGATGTCACGCCGGTCACGACAACGGTTGCCGGAAGCGGGGGCGCGGCGACGTTCACCGTCAACAACTCGCAAGGAACGAGCTGCGGTTGGGCGGCGGTCAGCAACAGCGCGTTCCTGACCGTGACCAGTGGAAGCCAGGGCACCGGTTCCGGATCGGTGACGGTGACGGCGGCGTCGAACAGCGGCGCGTCGCGCTCGGGCACCGTCACGATTGCGGAGAAGGTCGTGACGATCGTGCAGGACGCCGCGGGCTGCGCGTTCGACGTCAGCCCGACGGCCGCGACCGTGGCGGCCGCCGGCGGCAATCGCACGTTTACCGTCACCAACACGCAGGGCGCAGACTGCAGCTGGACCGCGGCGAGCAACAGTGCGTTTCTGACGATCACCAGCGGGAGCGCGGGGACCGGGTCGGGGTCGGTCACCGTGACCGCGTCGGTGAACACTGGCGCCGCACGTCCGGGAACCGTGACGATTGCCGGCCGGACGATCACGATCACGCAGGACGCGACGGTGGGGTGCGAGTTCAGAGTCGACCCCTCATCGATCGTCGTCTCCTCGAACGCCGACACGAAGACGTTTACGGTGACGCACATCCAGGGCGCGACCTGCGGCTGGACCGCCGTGAGCAACAGCGCGTTCCTGACCGTGACCGGCGGGAGCTCGGGAACAGGTTCGAGCGCTGTCACGGTGGCCATCGCCGCCCACAGCGGGACGGTACAACGGTCGGGAACACTGACGATCGCAGGCCGGACGGTCACCGTCACGCAGGATCCACCGTCTCCGTCGCCCGTGGCCCCGAACTGCGCGTTCACGGTCGCGCCTCCCGTGGTCAACATGCCGGCCGCCGGCGGCACGACGACGTTCACCGTGACCCAGACGGCGGGAACGGAATGTACGTGGGCCGCCGTCAGCAACGACCCGCGGGAGCTTGCGGTGATCGGTGGGGCATCCGGAATCGGCTCGGGGACTGTCACGGTCTCGGTGGCCGTATATGAGAGCCTCAACGCGTCACGTCAGGCCACACTGACGATCGCCGGCAAGACCGTCACCGTGGTTCAGCCGCCCACGTCGTGTTCGTTCAGCGTGACGCCCAGCAACGTCGACGTGCCCGCGAGCGGCGGGACGGCCACGTTTACCGTGACCCCTACGCCGATCGGTTGCACCTGGAGGGCGTCCACAAGCGCAGGGTTCCTGACGATCACGAGCGGCGCAGAAGGCAAATACAGCGGCACGGTCACGGTCTCGGCTGCGGCCAACAGCGGCGCGGCCCGGTCCGGCGCGCTCACCATCGCCGGACACACGGTCACCGTCACGCAGCCGTCCACCACGTCCTGCGTGTTCAGCGTGACCCCTGCGACCGCCACCGTCGGCGCGAGCGGTGGCACCGCCACGTTCACCGTCACCAATACACAGGGTTCGGGCTGTAGCTGGACGGCGTCCACAAGCGCGGGGTTCCTGACGATCACCGGCGGCGCCTCGGGCACCGGCAATGGCACGGTCACGGTCTCGGCGGCCGCCAACAGCGGCGCCGCCCGGTCCGGCGCGGTGACCATCGCCGGAACGACGCTCACGGTGACGCAGGCCGCCCCCCCCGTCCTGCGCGTTCAGCGTGACGCCCGCGAACGCCAACATCGGCGCGAGCGGTGGCAGCGCCACGTTCACCGTCTCCAATACCCAGGGATCGAACTGCACCTGGACGGCGTCCAGCAGCGCAGGATTCTTCACGATTACCAGTGGTGCCTCGGGGACCGGCAACGGCACCGTGACGGTCTCCGCGGCGTCGAATTCCGGTCTCGCCCGCTCCGGAACACTATCCATTGCGGGTCAAACCATCGCGATGACGCAGGACGGCGCCCCCCTCTCGTGCACGTACAGCGTCACGCCGACGTCCCGGCAGGTCGGGTACGCCGGAGGCATCACGACATTCGCGGTCGCGACCACGCAGGGCACGGGCTGTGCGTGGACCGCGGTGGCGAACGCCGGCTTCCTGTCGATCGCGGCCGGGTCCCCGGGCACGGGCAACGGCACCGTGACCGCGTCGGTGGCCTCGAACAGCGGTAGCGCCCGGTCCGGGACGCTGACCATCGCCGGTCAGACGGTCACAGTCGCACAGGATGGGGTGCCCTGCGCGATCAGCGCCACGCCGACGCAGGTCACGGTGCCGCGCGCCGGCGGCACGGCGACGTTCAGCGTGGCTGTCACACAAGGCAGCAACTGCCGATGGACGGCAATCAGCGCCAGTACCCCCCATGTCACGGTGACCAGCGGATCGTCGGGGACCGGCCCAGGCACCGTGACCGTCGCCGTCTTGCCGTGGACGGGCCATGGCGTCCGAACGGAAGGGATCTGGATTGCCGGCGTCAATGAGGACCGCCCCAAGTCGTACTTTATCCATCAACCCGCCGTGTCATGTACCGGCAGCGAGCATACCGTCACGCCCTCCGCCGTGAATGTGCCGGCGAGCGGCGGCACCGTCACCTTCACGCTCACCTACCCCGAGGGTGCCTCGTGCCGGTGGACGATCGGCAACCCAGGCAGCTGGGCGACGGTGACCAGTCCCAGTTCCCTCACGGGTGTCAACTCCGCCACGATCACGGTCGGCGTGGCCGCCAACACCGGTGCGGCACGAACCGTGACGTTCGGGATTGCGGGCAAAGCGGTTTCGATCACGCAGAGCGCTGCGCCGTAGTAGCACAGCGGTGCGACGGTGCGAGGGTGCGTTCGTGCGGGGGGCGAGGCCGTGCGTGGCGTCCGGCTTCAGCCGGACCTCACCGGGGGCCGATCGTTCGGTGCGCCAGCACGCGACCCGCGCGGGCGCCCGTCATCCGTCCGCCGTCGACCGCCACCTGCCCGTTGACGATGACGTAGGCCACGCCGCCGGCGTACTGATGCGGCCGCTCGAAGGTGGCGAGATCGCGGACCGTGTCCGGATCGAAGATCACCAGGTCGGCCTTCATGCTCTCGCGTAGCAGCCCGCGATCGGTCAGGCCGACGCGCTGCGCGGGAAAGGCCGACATCTTCCGGACCGCCTCCTCGAGGGACAGCACCTTCAGCTCGCGCACGTACCGGCCGAGGACCCGCACGAACGTGCCGTAGCTGCGGGGGTGGGGGCTGCCGCGGCCGACGACCTGCACCGCGCCGTCGGAGGCGATCATCGACGCGGGATGGCGCAGGACGCGCTGGAGGTCCTGCTCGTCGATGGCGTGGAAGACGGCGGCGCAGTTGCCCTGCTCGACGATCCAGAAGACCGTCTCCGCCGCGTTGTCGAGGGTCGGCGGAAGGCCCCGCCCGCGCGTCACGTCGCCGAGCCGCCTGCCGGCAAGCGACACGTCCCAGTCGCACCGCGCGAGCTGCACGTTCTGCGGATCGCCCCCGCCGCGCTCGTCGCGCAGCAGGCGCACCGTCTCGGCCTTGACCTTCGCGCGCGTCGCGGGCTCCTTCAGGCGGGCGAGCGTCGCCTCGCCTCCGCCCTCCAGCGCCCAGGCGGGCAGCAGCGCAGACGCCACGTTGGTGGAGGACGCCGTGTAGGGATACACGTCCAGCGTCACGTCGATGCCGCGGGCCCTCGCCTCGTCGATGAGCCGGAGCGTCTCGGCGCTCCGTCCCCAGTTGGCCTTCCCGATGATCTTGTGGTGCGTGACCTGCGTCGGCAGGCCGCCCCGCTCGCCAACCTCGATCGTCTCGCGCACGCTGTCGAGCACCTTCGCGGCCTCGTCGCGCATGTGCGAGATGTGAATGCCGCCGTGCTGCCCCGCGACCCTCGCCAGCTCGATGACCTCCGCCGTCGGCGTGAAGATGCCCGGGACGTAGAAGAGGCCCGTGCTCAGCCCGAACGCGCCCTCGTCCATTGCCTGCCGCACGAGGCCGCGCATCCGTTCCAGCTCATCCGGGGTGGCGGCGCGGTTCGAGAGACCGACGACCGCTTCGCGGATCGACCCCTGCCCGACGAAGGCGCCGAGATTGGGCGAGATGCCGGCCGCCGCGGCGCGGTCGAGCACCGGCTTCAGCGGGATCGGCGATCGTCCGTCCGGTCCGCCGATGAGCGTCGTGACGCCCTGTCGGACGTAGTTGTCGGCGGTGGGAACGTCGAGGATGTCCTCGAGCGCATGCGTATGGAGGTCGACGAAGCCGGGCGCGACCGCCAGGTTGGCCGCATCGACGGTGCGCGAGGCCGAGCCCTCGATCCGGGATGCGACCCGCACGATCGCATCCCCGCGCACGGCAATCTCGCCGCGGAACCACGGATTGCCCGTGCCGTCGACGATGCGCGCGTTTCGGACGATGAGATCGTAGGGCGGAGCCTGAGCCCGCGGCCAGGCGACCGCGAATGCGACGGCTGCCGGCACCACGCATGCCCAGCGTCGACCGGCGCGCAGCCGTGTCAGCACGATCCGATTACTCCGGCCGCGGCTCCCGCCTTCCGCGCGCGGGAGTCCATTCCCTGACCGGTGGCCGCCGCCAGTCCCATTTCGACCCCGCACGCGTGCCCGTGGGATCGAGCGCGGTGTGCAGCTCGGCGAAGTAGTCGTTGGTACCGCGGCCGACGAGCTCGAGCGAGGGTGAGAGGGTGACAATCACGCCCGGCGCCTTGCCAGCCTGCTCCCGCCGCTGATTCGCATGCCATTCGATGCTGCCGTCGTGGTGCACCTGGACGACGACATTGGGCGTGTCGGAGGGCTCCGCCAGGTGGGACCACGGGGCCACGAAATAGGCGATCGGCGCACCAGCGGGACAGTTGGCGCACGCCGGCAGGGCGCCGCCTGCTGCCGGCGAGGCGCCGTCGGGCGCGGCGGCGTCGAGGACCGCCAGCGCGGCACCGCCGAAGCCGTTGCTGATGCCCGCGGCCAGGAGATGCCGGCCGTCCAGCGTGACCGCCAGGTCGTGGATCCACCCCGCGTGGACGAACCGATGGACCGGCCGTCCGTCGCCGTCATAGGTCACGACCACGCTCGGCCACCACGTGCGGTGATGCTGTGCCACCGCAATTCGCGTCGCGCCCCCCGACCGGTAGACGACCACGTCGCTCGGGAACCACGCTGGCGCGAACTCGTCGGCGCCGAACCGGTAGCGATCCTCGAGCATCCGCTCCCATCGCGCGCGCCCGTCGTCGCCGAGCGCCGCGAGCGTCCCGTATGCCTCCCCCGACGCCTTCGTATGGTGCAGCAGGGCCAGCACCTCCGGCCGCGCATCGGCGTCAAGGTCTGCCACGAGCAGGCGCGTGGCGACGACCCGGCCGTCGCCGCGTGCGAGCCGATGGCGCCAGATCTCACGGCCGGCCGCATCCGTGGCAACGATGTCGCTGCCGGCGATCGTCGCCTCCACAATCGCTGGCGGTGGCCACCACCACCACAGCCACGCCGCCGTCAACGCCAGGAACAGTCCGGCTGCTGCCGTTCGACCCGTCCGCAGCCGCGGGCGCAACGTCTGCTGACGTGTGGTCTGGGCGTCGTCGACCGGCTCGGGCCGTTCGTCGGGCTGTTCGCGCACGGCCTGCCCGAGGTCGCCGGACAGCCAGCGATCCAGCTCGGTCTTGTACGCGAACACCGAGCGGCCGCGGCCGCCCTGGATGCGCCGCACGGGGAGGCCCGCGGTGCGCTCCCAGCGCATCACGGTCGTCCGGTCGCGACCGAGATACTCCGCGATGGCCTTCCACGAATCGAAGCGGTCGTTTGGCTGGTCCACTGCCCATCCGGGTGGGCACGCCACGAGACGCCACCAGATGCCGCTGCGTGCCGCTCGCGAGTGTACGGGGTCGGTTCCGGGGATTCAAGCGCTCGTCGGCCTGAAGCCCCGCGCTGGCGTCACGGTCGTTGTCCGAGCGCGCAGGCGACCGCGGCGGCGCGGGTATAGACGCCGAGCTTGCGATAGATCCGATCCAGGTGTGTCTGAATCGTGCGCGGCGAGATGCCGAGGATCGTGCCGATCTCGCGGTTCGTCTTCCCGGCGATGACCCAGGTCAGCGCCTCGGCCTCGCGGCGCGAGAGCCCCAGCGGCTCCAGCGCGGCCGGCGCGATGCTGTCCGATCGCTCCTCGAGGAGCAGGAGCTGATGCGGCGGCTCGGCAGAGAGGCGCACAGTCAGGCGCTTGCCCGCGCGATCGATCACGAGGGGCGCAGGCGGGGCCGGGACCCGACCGTTCGCGCCGCGCCCGGACGCCTGTCGGCGGAGCCAGTCTCGGAGGAGCCCAGGTAAGGACGTGCACGCCGCGCCGCCGGGGAAATACTCGGCGAGCCAGGCTCGCGCCCGACGGGACGCATGCACGACGCGTCCCTCGCTGCCGAGGACGACGACGCCCAGGTCCTGGTCTTCCAGACCGCGCTGGAGCGCCGCAAGCTCGTGCTTCGCCTGGTCCACCTCGATGAGTCTGCGCTGGATCTCCATCACGTGGGCGCGGACGAGGTTGAGGAGCAGACGCTCGCGCTCCGAGAAGTCCCGGCGCGCGCGGTGAAGCGCGAACGCGCTGACGGGCAGCGACACGCCGCCGAGCCAGAACGCGATCTCGTGCTCGCATCCGATTGGTCGATGAATCTCGTCGTAGTACGGCTGGCGACGGAGTTCGCGGCGCGTGACGAAGTCCGAGAGCTTGAACGCGCGGCCGTCGCCGGTCCGGCAGAAGTGCCCGACCAGCGGATGCCGCCGCATGTTCCGCTCGAAGATCCCGCTGATGCCCGGGAACCGGAAGTGCTCGTCGTCGTGAGCCCACGAGAATTGCCGCCCGTCCGGGTCCATCTCGGCCCACACCGTCAGGTCCGACGGGACGAGCATCGGAAGCGACATCATGACGCGGCGGGCGAGCGTCGCCGCGTCCGCCGCGCCGTCGACACGCGCGAGGAAGTCGAGCAGCGCGCGCAAATCGTGCGTCTGCAGTCGGTCCATCCCGCACCGATTCCGCCAACGAGTGTAGGCCAAACGGCGGATAGAAACGAGGGAGCGCCGCTCGTATCATCCCGCCCCGAATCGGTCGCCCGGCCCGACACGCCGACCCGACCCGGAGGGGGCGAGTGCATCGAGAAACCACTCAATGCCGCCGCGTGCCGCTTGAGAGTCGACGAGCCGGTTTCTAGCATGCAGCGCCCGGTCGTCAACGTGTCACAGGGGCAGGAGGGATTCGAACGGTGCAGCTGACGCGGATGTTCGCGACCGCATGCGCGGCAGGGTGGCTGTCGTGGTCGGGATGTGCCGACGCGGGCTCCACGGGTGGACTTCCCGTGACCAGTCCGACACCGCTGTCGCGTGCGCCGTCGGGAGGAACAGGCGCGGTTCGGGATCTCGAAGTCGGAGTGCGGGGCTTTCGGGACGATGCGGCCCGAGCGATTGCGACCGTAGTCCTCACGGCGCTGCATCGTGGCGCCACAGGTTCGGGAACCGTCCGATCGAGCCCCAGATGGAGCGCGTCGTGTCCCGAGGGCGGCGACGCGCGGATCGAGCTGCCCGACACGCTCCCGTTTATCGGAGAAGTTTCACTGGTCAACACCACGACCGTGTGGACCGCATGCGCATACCGCGAGACTGAAAGCCCGGACACCGTGAGGCTGACAGGGCGTACGGTCTTGAACGGAACGTGGTCCTCCTCAGCGCCATCAAGCCCGGTCCAGATTCAGGGCACGCTCGACACCAATGTCTTCAGGCCGTGGACGATCGACTTGCTCGTCGATGGCGCGACAGGCGTGGTCAATGGTCAGATTCTCAACCTGCCCGTGAACGGCGTCGTCGACGGACCCTTTATCCCAATCTCGATACGTGGGTCGTCGCGCCGTCGCTCCCTGCCGGTCGTACCGCCGCCGGCAAGGCCGTTCTCGACGGCGTCCTGTATGTCATCGGCGGGCAGAGCGGCGCCACCGGTAATCCTCCCACTGCCACCACTTTTGCCTTCACGCCAATCGTCGACTCCGATGGCGACGGCCTCGTTGACGGGGCTGACAACTGTCCCGATGTCGTCAATGCCGACCAGGTCGATACGGACGGCGACGGCGTCGGCGATGCGCGCGACGCCGACGACGACAACGACGGCGTGACCGACGAGGCCGACGCGTTTCCGCTGAACCCGCTCGAATGGACGGATTTCGACCATGACGGCCTTGGGGACAACAGTGATGCCGACGACGACAACGACGGGGTCGCCGACGGCAGCGACGCGTTCCCGCTGAACGCCGCGGAATCGGTCGATACCGACCACGACGGCACCGGCAACAACGCCGATGCGGACGACGACAATGACGGGACCCCCGACGCGAGCGATCCGTTTCCGCTGGATCCCCTGAACGTCCACCCGATCTTCACGGTCGACAGCACGCTCGACCTCGCGGATGCGGCGCCGGGCAACGGCGTATGCGCGACGGCGACCAACGAATGCACACTGCGCGCGGCGGTGCAGGAGTCGAACGCGCTGGCAGGCGCCGACACGATTCACCTCACCGGCACCACCATCACGCTGGCCGCCGACCTCGACGTCACCGGGACGCTGACGATCGTGGGGAACGGTGCCGGTCAGACCATCATTCAGGGCTGCGATGCGGTTGCCAACCCGGCGTGCGTCGGGGCCGACCGGATTTTCGACGTGCAGGACGGCGCCAGGCTGACGCTGACGGCGCTGACGGTGCGCAACGGCGGCGCCGGCGGGATCAGGGTCGGCGTCGGGGGACGAGCCGGCCTCGTGCTGACAGACGCCGAGGTGCTGAACAACACCGTCGCCGCCGGCATTACCGCGATAGGCGAGGTCACCGTGACCCGGTCGCGCCTGGCGGGCAACCGTGTGCCTGGCGGCTACGGCGGCGCCATTCAGGCCCAGCCTGGCACGACGCTGCAGATCGAGGACAGCACGATCGAGGACAACTCCGCCGCCGTGGGCGGCGCCATCTTCACCAATTCGGGGTCCGCCGTCACCTCGTTCGACATCGTCGGCAGCACCTTCAGCCGAAATACGGCGTCGTGGGGTGGCGCCCTCTCGATCAACGGTGGCGGTCCGTACAGGATCGCCAGCACGACGTTCAGCCACAACAGCGCCACGGGACCGGAGGGAGGTGGCGCCGTGTTCGCCGATCGGAACTTCGCGGCGACGAGCGTGCAACTGGCCAGCGTGACGTTCCGCGAGAACGTCGCCTCGCAAGACGCCGCCATTCACGCGTATGGCGCCAACATCGCGCTCAGGAACGCGATCGTGGCCGACAGTCAAGGCGGAAATTGCGTCATCACGCGAGTCGGCACGATTACGTCACTCGGCTACAATTTGAGCGACGACGCAACCTGTCCGCTTGCGGCCGCCGGCGACATGACAGGTGTTGCCGCCGGGCTGGCGCCGCTGGCGAACAACGGCGGGTTGACGCAGACACACGCGCTGCTCGGCACCAGCCCGGCGATCGATGCCGGCGACCCGACAGGTTGCACCGATGCCACCGGTGCGGCACTGATGTCCGACCAGCGCGGCCCTGGCTTCCCGCGGGCCGTGGACGGAGACAGCGACGGCGTCGCGCGGTGTGACATCGGCGCGGTCGAGGGCGTCGGCATGACCGCCGATTACGACGGCGACGGCGTCCCGGACGTGAACGATGCGTACCCGCTGGATGCCACCGAATCGGCAGACACCGACGGCGACGGGATCGGCAACCACGCCGACCCAAACGACGACAACGACGGACTGCCGGACGCTGACGATCCCTTTCCACTTGATCCGCTGAACATCGGCCCGACACCCGCGTATATCAGCGACCAAGCAGGCAATTCCGTGGCGGTCCTTGACACGGCCGCGAATACGGTGACCGCGAGCATTTCGCTCGGAGCGCCGTTCGGCTACGCGCCCAGGCCGCTGGGCGTCGCGGTTCCTGCCTCCGGGAACCGGGTCTATGTGGCCAACGTCGGGAATTTCTTGCGCGGCGCGGGGTTCGTGTCCGTCATCGACGGCGCCACCAACACCGTCGTGGGCGCCATCACCGGCACCGGTGAGAGCTTCCCTCTCATGTTGTGCGGCGTTCACGGCATTGCGACAAACCGGGAAGGGACGCGACTCTATTTTGGACACGTTCCCGCGTGCGGCGGGGGACCGAGCGGCACGAGCATCGTGGTGGTCGATACGGCGACCAACGCGGTCATCGCCACTGTGCCTGCCGGGTCGGGGGTTCCGACTGGTATTGCCGTGAACCCCGCCGGCACGAAGGTGTACATGGCGGTGGAATTCGACAACGCCGTCTGGGTGCTCGACACCGCAACGCACGCGACCGCTCGGATTCCCGTAGGCCGGATTCCCTACGGCGTCGCCGTCAACCCGGCGGGCACGAGGGTGTACGTCGGGAACCTCGATGACCACAGCGTGTCGGTGATCGATACCGCCTCGAACACGGTGATCGCGACCGTCGCCGTCGGGGCCGGGCCATCGGCAGTCGCGGTAAATCGGGAGGGGACCGAGCTGTATGTGACGAACACGCATGAGCACACCGTGTCGGTGGTCGATACGGCCTCCAATACCGTGCTCGCGACCATCGGGGTGGGGGTAGGACCGGTCGGCGTGGCGTTCAACCCCGGGGGGACGAGGGCGTACGTCGTGAACTCTGGCAGCGACACCGCATGGACCGGACGACGGGGGCTAGCGCTGATTGGCCCCACCAGTATCTCGGTGCTCGATACCAGCACGCGCGCGGTGATCGCATCCGTGGCGGGCGGGATCTCGCAGTTGGTGTACGGCGAGTTCATTGCGATGGGCGTTCCGGACGGCGACCTCGACGGCGTTCCGGATGCCACGGACGCCTTCCCGCTGGATCCTTCGGAAACCACCGACACCGATGGTGACGGCACGGGGAACCACGCCGATCCCGACGACGACAACGACGGAATCGAGGACGCGATCGACGACGGCACGGACAGCAGCGGCCGCAATCGGTACCGCAGCGGCCTCTATACGTTCGGGAGCGTCTCTCCCAACGGCTGGCGCGTGCACATGACCGATCTGCCTGGCGGCGAGGTGCAGGCGACGCTCGAAGCGATTCCCGGCGTCACCGCGGAGAGGGCGTTCATCACCGCCTGCGGCGGGGCGTACAAGGACATCCAGCTGGAGAGCGCGGGCGAGAGTGTTCGATGGAGCTGCGATAGCCACGCCACGCTCTCGCTCGCGGCCGTCGTCGCCAATCCAACCATCGAGGTCGCGAAGGTCGTGTGCGGCGGCGATACCTGCAATTACCGGATCCTCGCGGCGCTGGCCTCCGGGCAAAGCTTCAGCACGGGAAGTCCGGCCACCGCCGGCATCGGCAATGAGGGCCCGATCCCGGTGACCATTCTCGACGAGGCCGGCGTACCGATCGGCAGCTTTGCGCTCGATGCCGGCGAGTCGGTGAGCGTCGAGGTGTTGATCGACACGAACGGCCAGCCGCATGTGCTGCTGCGACTGGAGAAAGGGGTAGTGGAGGTCACGGTCTTCGGGCAGACCGACACGTTGACGTCCACGCACTCGGAGGGCGATTTCCAGCGTGACACCCAGCCGCCCGTGATTGACGGCGTGTCGGATGTCACGGCGGAGGCGACGTCGACAGCGGGGGCGGTCGTATCGTTCGACGCTCCGGCGGTCACTGACGATGTCGATCCGACGCCGACCGTGACGATCTCGCATGCGTCCGGCACGACCTTCCCGCTCGGCGAGACGGTCGTCACCGTCACCGCATCCGACGATGCGGAACACAGCGCCAGCCGTACGTTCACCGTGAGCGTTGTCGACACGACTCCGCCAGCCATCTCGGCGCCACCGAATCTCACGATCGAGGCCACGAGCGCGGACGGCGCCCCGGCAACCTTTGCGGCGACGGCCAGCGATACTGCCGGCACACCCGGCATCACCTACTCCCATCCACCAGGCAGTACCTTCCCGTTGGGGACGACGACGGTGATTGCCACGGCTGTCGATGGGAGCGGTAATCAGGCATCGGCGACCTTTACGGTCACCGTCCGAGACACGCAGGCGCCGGTTATTGCCGGCGTGTCGATCGACAGACCCGAGCTGTGGCCTGCGAATCACAGGATGGCCGCCGTGACGCTCTCCTATCACGTGAGCGACGTGGCGGATGCGGCGCCGACGTGTTCATTGAGCGTCAGGAGCAACGAGCCCGAAAACGGAACCGGCGATGGCGATGCGGCGCCCGATTGGCAAGTCGTCGACGCGCGCCAAGTGTTCTTGAGAGCGGAACGGTCCGGGCAGGGCATTGGGCGCGTGTATTCGATCGACCTGACGTGCACGGACGCGTCCGGGAATCGATCGAGCGCGCAGGCCTTTGTGACGGTGCCCAGGAGCAGGAGGTAAACGGCTTTGCCACCGCGGTCGCGAACGGCACGTTTCTGTGCCGGTCTGCACCGCACAGAGAGGAGTGGCCCCGAAATGAGAATGCCCGTTTGTGCGATCGTGGCGGGAGGCCTCGTCGCTTTGGCGAGTCCCAGCTTTGCGCAGGGGGTAACGGTGGGCGCCAAGATAGGAGTCACCGTTGCGACGTTGCCCGTCCTCGAGGACCTGTTCGATGAGGTCTTCGAACAACCCGGGCTGACTGGGAACGCTGATTCGAGAACAGGTGTCAATGCTGGAGGCTTCATCGGGATTCGGGTCGATGAGATGTTCTCGATTCAGCCGGAAGTGCTGTTCGTGCAAAAGGGCGCAGCATTCGACGTGTCCCGCGGCGGAAGAACCATTGAGGGGCACATGGAGATTGATTATGTCGAGATACCCGTTCTCGCCGCCGTTTCCTTCGTGCCGCAGGGAACCGTGCGGCCGTTCGTATTCGGCGGGCCGGCCGTCGGCATCAAGACGCGAGCAAGAGCGGAGGCGGCGGGGCGAGAGTTTGACGACTTTGAGGACGGGATTGAGGATAGCGAGGTCGGCCTCGTGTTCGGCGCTGGCGTCGAGGTCTCGCGCTTCTTGGTTGAGGCCCGAGACAGTGTCGGATTGAGCGATATTGGGGTCCACGACGGCGATGAAGACGATCTTCCGGGGCTGAAGACACGGGTGTTCTCAGTCCTGGCAGGTGTAGGCTTCTAGCCCCGCCTCCAGCCGTCCTGAGCCTCTTCAACGCGTTATACTCCGACCTCAGTGAAGGTCGGGATGTGTGCTCACCTGCTCGTGGCGGGCGCGGCCGCCGCGCTGGGCCTGTCCGCGGTGGCGGTGGGCCAGCAACGGCCCGCCCCGGACTGGACCAGCCTCGAGCCGGAGATCCTGCGCCACTTCCAGACGCTCGTCCGCTTCGACACGAGCGACCCCCCCGGCGAGGAGAAGCCGGCGGGCGACTACCTGCGCCAGGTGCTCGAACGGGAGGGGATTCCGGTCCAGACCTTTACCCTCGAGCCCAAGCGGCCGAACGTCGTGGCGCGCCTGACGGGGAACGGCAGCCGGCGGCCGCTGCTGCTCATGGGGCACACCGACGTCGTCAACGTCGATCCTAAGAAATGGACGCATCCGCCGTTCAGCGCGGCGCGGGCGGGCGGCTACATCTACGGGCGCGGGACGCTCGACGACAAGGACAGCGTCACGAGCGGCCTCATGATCATGCTGCTGCTGAAGCGGCTGAACGTCCCGCTCGACCGCGACGTCATCTTCCTGGCGGAAGCGGGCGAGGAGGGGAGCACGCGCGTCGGCATCCAGTTCATGGTCAACCAGCACTTCCGCGAGATCGAGGCGGAGTACTGCCTGGCGGAGACCGGCGGCATGGTGCGCGAGCGCGGGCAGGTGCGCTACGGCACCGTGCAGACGCTGGAGAAGATTCCGCGCGCCGTCGAGCTGACTGCGCGCGGCGTCTCGGGCCACGGGTCGGTCCCGCTGCTGGGCAACCCGATCGTGCATCTGGCCGCCGCTGTCGCGCGTGTCGGCGACTGGCATGCGACGACTCGCCTGAACGACACGACCCGCGCCTACTTCAGCCGGCTGGCCGAGATCTCGTCGGGCGAGGAAGCGCAGCGCTACCGCGACGTGCTCGATCCGCAGAAGGTGGCCACGGTCGACCGCTACTTCCACGCGAACGAACCGGCCAAGGCGGCGCTCCTGCACGCGACAGCGTCGCCCACGATCGTCGACGGCGGCTACCGGCTGAACGTCATCCCGTCGGACGCGAAGGCGACGCTCGACCTCCGCGTGCTCCCCGACGACGACCCGCAGGCGGTGCTGGAGAGCCTGCGGAAGGCGGTCGACGACCCGGCGATCGACGTGGCGTTCGCGCCGCGCGACGTGCGTCCGGGCGGCACGTCCCGGCTCGACAACGAGGCCTTTGCGGCGCTCGAGGCGGCGATTCGTCGTCACTACGACGCGCCGACGCTGCCAATCATGAGCACGGGCGCGACCGACATGGCGTACCTCCGCGCCCGGGGCGTGCAGTGCTACGGCATCGGCCCGGCCGTCGACGCGGAGGACGCGCCGAAGGGGTTTGGCTCCCACAGCGACCAGGAACGAATCCTCGAAAGCGAGCTCTACCGCTTCGTCCGGTTTACGTGGGACGTCGTGGTCGAGCTCGCGGCAAGGAGATAGACGGATCATGCCGTTCACACTTCTGGGTTCTGGATGCTCGGTTCGTGTTCAGGTTCGGTTCGGCGTTCTGGGGTTCGTGTTCCTGTTCGGGTTGGCTGCGGCCGCGCAGGCGGACGTGACACGCGTCGAGATCCTGAAGCGAAGCGACCTGGCGGCGTACGCGGGCTACGAGAAGCTCGAGGGACGCGTCTTCTTCACGATCGACCCGGCCAACCGGCGCAACGCGGTGATCGTGGACCTGGATCGCGCGCCGAAGAACGCGCAGGGTCGCGTGGAGTTCTCGGCCGACTTCTATGCCGTGCGCCCGAAGACCGGCGGCAACGGCGTGGCGATCGTCGACGTGGTGAACCGCGGCAACCGCGTCACACGCATGTTCAATCGCATCGCCGCCGGCAGCGATCCCGACGTGGGCGACGGGTTCCTGATGCGCCGCGGCTTCACGGTCATCGCCGTCGGGTGGGAGTTCGACCTGCCGGAGACCGGCGACCTGCTGCGGATTCGCGTTCCGGCCGCCGACGGCGTGACCGGCATCGTCCGGACCTTGATCGAAGTCGACAAGCGCGCGCCGACCTACCGGCTCGCCGAGGACGTGCCGGGCTATCCGGCGGCCGATCCCGGTGGTCCCGACAGCGTGCTCACGGTCCGCGACCGGCTGTCCGACGCGCCGCAGACGATTCCGCGCGGCCAGTGGCGGCTTGCCGGCGACACGGTCACCCTCGACGGCGGCTTCGAGCCGGGCCGCGTCTACGAGCTGGCCTACCGCGTGACCAACCCGCCGGTCGCCGGACTCGGGCTCGCCGCCGTCCGCGACATCGGGAGCTGGGCCAAGCACGCCGCCGACGCCGTCACGCCGGCCAAGTACGTGTATGCCCACGGGCAGTCGCAGACCGGCCGGTTCCTCCGCGAGTTCCTGTACCTCGGGTTCAATGCCGACGAGCGCGAGCGGCTCGTGTTCGACGGGGTGATCGCGCACATTGCGGGCGGCGCGCGCATCGACATCAATCGGCGCGGGTCGACGCCGACGGCCGGCAACGCGTTCGTCGGCACGTTTCCGTTCTCGGATCGCGCCCAGCGCGACCCGGTGACCGGCGCGACCGAGGGGCTGCTGGAGAACGATCGCGCGCGCCGGCATCAGCCGAAGCTGTTTCTGACCAACAGCAGCGTCGAGTACTGGATCGACACCGGCCGCGCCGCGGCGCTCGTCCACGCCACGCCCGATGGCACGCGCGACGCCGCGCTCGGCGACAACGTGCGCGCGTATCTCTTCTCCGGCGCCCAGCACACGCCGGGTCCGTTCCCGCCTCCAGCGGGCGGCCGCGGCCAGCAGCGCGCGAATCCGATCGACTACTCGCTGTCGCTCCGCGCGCTGCTCGTGGCGCTCGACCGGTGGGTCCGCGACGGGACAGCCCCGCCGCCCAGCCGCCATCCGCGGTTCGCGGACCGCACGCTCGTCCGGGCGCAGGACGTGGCGTTTCCCGCGATCCCCGGCGTCCAGTCGCCGCGGACCGTCGCGCCCGGCCGCCGCGCCGCGAATGCGATCCTCCCGTCCAACGGCGGCGAAGGCGCCGTGCAGCCGCTCCTCGTCCCGCAGGTCGACGCCGACGGCAACGAGCTCGCCGGCATCCGGCTGCCGGAGGTTGCCGCGCCGCTGGCCACGTATACGGGCTGGAATTTCCGCAACCCCGAGATCGGCGGCGCGAGCCGCCTGGTCGGCAACACCGGCTCGTACGTCCCGTTCGCGCGCACGCAGGCCGAGCGCGAGGCGCGGGGCGACCCGCGGCCGTCGATCCAGGAGCGCTACGGGAGCCGCGGCGACTACCTCGCGAAGGCCCGCGCCGCGGTCGACGCGCTCGTCCGCGACGGCTACCTGCTCGCCGAGGACGTCGACACGGTCGTCAAGCGCGCGTACGACCACTGGGAGCTCCTGTCGCCGTCGACGACCACGTCTGCCAGCGCGAGGTGACCCGATGACGTCCACCACCCGTCCGCTGTGCCGTCTTGCCGCCGCCGCGCTGCTGCTGGCGGCGTCCCTCGTCCTCACCGGTCAGGCCGCGGATCGGCCGCCCGTCATCGGCCGGCACGCCGGGGTCTCGGCGGGCCACCCGCTCACGACGGCCGCCGCGATGGAGATCCTGCAGAAGGGCGGCAACGCCTTCGACGCCGGCGTGGCCGCGCTGCTCGTGGGCGGGGTCGTCGAGCAGGACCTGTACAGCCTCGGCGGCGAAGCGCTCGTCCTCGTCTACCCGCGCGACGCGAAGCGGGTCATCTCGGTCGTCGGCCAGGGGTGGGCGCCGAAGGGGGCCACGCTCGAGTCGTACGTCGCGCAGAAGAAGACGCTCGACGGCGCCGGCCTCAATCCCACGGTCATTCCGGGCGCGCTGCACGCGGCGCTCACGGTGCTCGAGCGCTGGGGGACGATGAGCTTCGAGCAGGTATCGGAGCGGGCGATCGACTATGCGGCCGACGGCTTCGCGCTGCGGCCGCTGACGGCGCAGGCGATCCGGGGCAACCGCGAGTTCTTCAAGAGCTGGCCGCACAACCAGCGGTACTGGCTGAAGCCCGACGGCTCGGTGCCCGTCGCGGGCGACACCATCCGGTTGCCGACGCTCGCGCGCACGTTGCGGCGCATGGTGGAAGCGGAGCAGGCGGCCCGGGCGAACGGCCGCGCCGCGGCGATCGTCGCGGCCCGCGACCGCTTCTACAAGGGCGACATTGCGGCCGAGATGGTCGCCTTCCTCCAGCAGCACCGCGCGCCGTACGAGCTGGCCGACTTCGCCGAATTCTTCTCGAAGGTCGAGGAGCCGTCGCGGACGACCTACCGCGGCTACGAGGTCTACAAGCACTCGTTCGGCAGCCAGGGGCCGGTGCTGCTGCAGGCGCTCAACATCCTCGAGGCGTTCGACCTGCGTGCGATGAAGCGCAACAGCGCCGACTACCTGCACACGGTGGTCGAGGCGCTCAAGCTGGCCTACGCCGACCGCGACAGCTATTACGCCGATCCCGAGTTCGTGGAGGTGCCGGGCGAAGGGCTCCTGTCGAAGGCGTACGCGCGCGAGCGCGCGAAGCGCATCGAGCCGCGGCGCGCGTCCCGCGCCTTCGTCGCGGGCGATCCCCTGCCGTACGACTCGCGCGTGAAGACGTGGCGCTTCTGGGTCGCGAACCTCGCCGACGCCGTGCAGCCGGGGGCGAAGGGGCCCGACGCCGAGCCGATCCGCGGCACGTTCAAGGACACGACGCACATCGCCATCATCGATCGGGACGGAAACGTCTTCGACAGCACGCCGAGCGGCGGCTGGATCGGCGGCGCCGTGATCCTGGGCGAGACGGGGATCGGCATGAGCGTGCGCGGCGAGCAGTTCTGGCTCGACCCGAAGCGCGCGGCCCAGCTCCGGCCGCGGTCGCGCCCGCGCTACACGCTCACGCCCAGCCTGATCCTGCGGAACGGGCAGCCGTTCATGGCGCTCGGCACGCCGGGCGGCGACAACCAGGACCAGACGATCCTGCAGGCGCTCCTCAACGTCGTCGAGTTCTGGCCCGAGTGGTACCCGAACCTGCACCAGGCGTTCGAGTGGCCGCGCGTGCAGACGCTGCACTTCTA
>Ga0194128_10002204_pt1 | contig 31939 bp, 49 predicted proteins | sample TA2KigCa65mmetaG_FD_148650 | JGI IMG/M metagenome (GOLD analysis project Ga0194128, IMG submission 148650) | Freshwater microbial communities from Lake Tanganyika, Tanzania - TA2015037 Kigoma Deep Cast 65m | ecosystem: Environmental > Aquatic > Freshwater > Lake | place: Tanzania: Lake...
GACTGTGGGGTCGTAGGAGATGCCTGTACATTCATTGCAGATCCAGCCAAGTTCGTAGTTGAGGCCCACGGCCTTAACTCTGCAAGGGCAGAGTTCTCATCTGACGAGATTGAGCTCTATGCAGATGCAAGTACTGCTCGATTCTCCTTGGAATACTTAAACAAATTCATAAAAGGAAGCAAGATATCTTCAAGGGTCACAATATCATTCTCAGACAATCATCCTATGCGCATAGATTTTCCAACAGGGAATGTCATGCTTTCCTTTGTCCTTGCTCCACGAGTCGAGCAAGATTAATGAAAAAGAGGGCTGGTTAGGCCCATCTTTTACGTGTCAGAACCAGAACTTGCCTCCTCGCAGCGCGATTTAATTAACATATCAAAGTATTATGTTTTTATATTACATATGAAGAAATATTCCATAAATGACCTGCATAAGGCTTAAAAATACCTGCCCCTCTCTTCAATCATGGCTTCTGTGTATTATGTCCCGCAATGGTTTATCGGATTTGACATAATGCTCGAGTTCCTTTTCGCCATTGTCACTGCAATAGTGGCCATCATTGCGGCAAGGATGTATCAGATCTCTCAGGAGAAGAATATTCTCCATTTCAGCCGAGGATTTCTATGTATTTCATTATCTTATTTCATCTGGGCGATCGTTAACATATCCATAGTCAAAGAATTGATTGCAGGAAGTCCAGCCGTAATCCTGGAGAAGCTTTCAGGATTCTGGCTGATAGGTATTTACGCATATCTATTCTTGTTTATAGCAGGCTTAGTGACAATAGTCTATGCGACTCTCAATATAAAAAGAGGAGATATATATTACCTGCTTCTGGCACTTCCACTTATAGCTATAGGCGGGGCATACCAGAAAATTCTCATTTTCAGGATTGTTTCTGTATTTCTACTAGCATTCATAATCTACCGGGAATTGCTTGCATTTATGCAATCCAAGAAAGTAAACACTCTTTTTGTTACGCTTGCATTCACATTTATCTTCATAAGTCATGTAGATCTGATTTTCCTTACAATGAGACCTACAGCATATGTATTAAGTCATTTGTTAGAATTAGGAGCATATGCTCTTCTTGCTATAACTCTATTTAGAGCCTTAAAAAAACATGACTAAAAAAAGAAATCGTCTGGAGATAATAAGAGATATACTCGAAGTAATAAAAACCAAGCAAGGCAGGATAAAGCCTACGCACATTTTATACAAGTCAAACTTATCCTATATAATGATGGAAGAATATCTATCGGAACTAAAGGAGAAAGAATTCATAGAAGAACTCTCATCTGGAAACGGAAAGACCTATAGGGTAACTGAAAAAGGTCTGACTTATTTAGACAAATACAAGATGGTCTCTGAGTTTACTTCTTCATTTGGTCTTAATTAAGGTGGTGAGGCATTTTCCTGAACAGCAAAATACTTCGTAGCATCGCAAGAATAAACAATCAAGACACGTTTCATTTTGTCAGCTCCTTCTAGATTTACAAATTCAACGGGATTTTCAGAGAAGCGCTCAACTAAACTTTGGAATCCACGAGGTCTCTCACATAGTTTCAGCAAGGAATCTGTCTTAACTACAACTTTACTGACAAGATCTCGATACTCTATTCTCAGTTGAGTATCTTTTGATTCCTTGATACCTCTATGGGTCAGGTAGAGCTGTCTAAACTGAACGCCTTCTCCTCGATGTGTAGTTGCAAATGCCACGCCGATGATATCCTCAGGAGCATATACTTCTCCATGACCAAGCTCACGAATAATTCTTTCTAAATAGTCGCTCTCAACAAGAGCTTTATGCTGTTCAGGTGTTACTCGGTGGAGAGACTTTTTCTCAGGTTGTGAGAAATAACCTTTTAGATTATCAAAAAATCCCAGGCCTCTCAATGCGAGCCATATTATATAAAAATAATTGCACCAGGATATAAGGGTTAGAACAGAAGGATTTTATGTGCAAGGCCCCCATCGGCATAACCTTTATATACCCACACAAATAACAGATTAAGAATCTAATTGTAAAACACAACCTACGTTCTGATAAAACGAAGGTTACTTAGAGAGAGTTGCATCTGATTAAAATGACAAACAATGGCAAAGTTATCAAGTCCACATGCAGGATCCCTGCAATTTTGGCCTCGTAAGAGGGCTGCAAAATCTATCCCTAGTGTGAACTGGAGCGTTGTGAAGGGGAAGGACAAGGCAACTGGTTTGCTCGGGTTTCTGGCATATAAAGCAGGGATGGCTACAGTTCTAGTGAAGGATTCAACTCCCGATTCACTTTCCAAAGGCAAGAAAATATATCTTCCAGTCACTATCCTTGAGGCCCCACACCTTAAGGTCTTCTCAATAAGATTTTACAAAGATGGAAAGATTATGAAGGAAGCTCTAGTTTCTAATGATAAGGAACTAAAGAAAGTCTTAAGATTGCCGAAAGAGGTTAAGTCTCTTGACTCTCAGATCCCTCAAAGTTTTGATGATATAAGGCTAATTGTATACTCTATTGCAAAGCAGACTTCTGTAAAGAAGACTCCTGATCTTGCAGAAGTAGGCATCAGGGCAGATAATAAACTTGAATTCGCCAAATCTCTGGTAAATAAAGAAATAACATTGAAGGACTTCTTGCACTACGAACTTCTAGACATTAGGGGTCTTACAAGAGGAAAAGGATTTTCAGGCCCAGTCAAGAGATTCGGAATAACCTTGAAGCAGCATAAGACTGAGAAAGGAGTACGACGTCCAGGGTCCTTGGCTCCTTGGCACCCTGCCAGAGTCACATTTAGGACTCCTCAAGCAGGCCAACTTGGCATGTTCACCCGCGTTCATTATAATCAAAAAGTTATTTCATCAGGAAGTATCTCTGAGAAGGACATTAATCCAGGAACAGGATTCAAGCATTATGGCAAGATAAAGACGGACTACCTCTTTGTCAAAGGCAGTGTTCAGGGTCCAGTCAAGAGACAAATTCTTCTTACGCCATCTTTCAGGCCAACCAAGCTTACGGCAAAAAGAAAGTATGAGCTTCAGGAGGTCTTCATATGATGAATAACGGTTGCTGGACGTTGAGACTAAGAGAACCGTTAGTTCTCGAGGCGCTCAGGAATCTTCAATTCCTGACGGACCCGCTGGAGGTCTTCATATGAAAGCACAATTATACTCAAACACAGGAGAGAAGAAATCATCGATAGATTTGCCTTCTTTCTTTAGTTCTTTGATAAGAGAAGATATTGCGGGCAAAGTCTTTGAAGCAGAGAAATATGAGCTTATGCAGCCCTATGCAGGATATAAGGAAGCAGGAAAAAGGCATTCTGCTTCAGGAACTATAAGTCATCTTCGTCACACGTGGAAAGGCCATTATGGAAAAGGTATTGCAAGGCTCCCAAGGAAGACTATGTCAAGGCGCGGAACACAATTTTTCTGGGTTGGTGCAGAAGTCTCTCAGACGAGAGGTGGAAGAAGTGCTCACCCTCCATTAGGTCTGCACGCATTTAGGAAAATCAATAGCAAAGAGAATACTATTGCCTTCCAGACAGGATTTGCTTCCACAGCAGACAAGGAATACATGGCAAAGAGATATTCATCTTTGCAAAATACCAAAGAACTTCCTTCGATACCATTTGTGATAGAGTCTTTGCCTCATAAGACAAAAGAGTTCAATAATCTGATGGAAAAATTACTGGGATCATTAACCTCCATAGCTTTTAAGAAAAAAGAAGTGAGGACAGGAAAGGGAAAGAGAAGAGGAAGAAAATACAAATCTACAGCAGGACTTCTTATAATCAAGGGGAGAAATGAGAAAGCAAAGTTCAACGGTGTTGAAGTCAAGAATGCCCAAGATATATTGATGAGAGACATCTACCCTCTTGGAAGATTGACTCTTTACACGCAGCAAGGGCTCAAGGAGCTGGAGGAGATATATGCTTAGACCAATAACCACAGAAAAAGCAGTAAAACTAATAGATATAGAAAATACTCTATTGTTCGCCACAGATAGGCGTAGAAATAAAACAGAAATTAAGAAGGAAGTGGAATCCGTATTTAGCGTCAAGGTCGAAGATATCCGGACCTTTATAAAAAATAATGAAAAGTATGCATATGTTAGATTAACTAAACAATTTCCAGCCATAGACGTGGCGACGAAACTAGGGATGATCTAACCATGATTCAAGAAATTTTCAAAGTCGGAGCAAGATATGACTTAATAGAAGGAAGAGATGAAGAAGTTTGCCAGATACCTTCACATTTTACTGATTTTTATCCAGTAGTTTTTGTTGGAACAGAACAACTAGATAAAAACTATCATCTCTTTGCGTATAGGTATCTCAATAGCAAAATAATTATTTTATATGGGCTTAGTGATTTTATAACGACAGGCGAGAGGGTAATGGCCAGAAATGGAAGTCAGATAGTGACTAGAACATATATGCAAGAACAAAAATTTGGCACAGGGGATCTCTCGGCATCTGATTCAAGAAAGAGATTTGAAGAACTTTCAACATTACTGGAGGGATCAGGATTATAAAATGGGTAAGAGAATCATAGCACAAGCACGAGGACATGGAAGCTTAACGTATCAAGTAAGAAAGAGAGCATACATATACAGGATAAAATATCCTATGGAAGAAGGACAGGCAGAGATACTTGATCTTATCCATTCGGCAGCACATTCAGCACCATTAATGAAGTTGAGAGTGAATAAGGAAATATGTTATAATCCGGCTTTCAACGGCGCAGTCGTTGGAGACACAGTAATGATAAAATCTGATGCAGAATCAAAACCAGGGAACGTTGCGATGTTAAAGAATATAGTTCCCGGAACTAATATCTATAATATTGAAAACAATCCAGGCGATGGAGGTAAGATGATTCGTGTAGCTGGAAGCAGCGCAATTCTTCTTAAGAAGTTAGACCATAACAAGGTGAGCATCCAGATGCCCAATAAAAAAGCAAAAATCAATGAGATTGTAGTTAGTGGAGATTGTAGAGCGACAATAGGAGTAATAGCAGGAGAGGGAAGAACACTCAAACCTTTTATAAAGGCGGGACCCAAGTTCTACAAGATGAAAGCAAGAAACAAGCTTTGGCCAAGATCATCTGCAGTTAAGATGAACGCGGTGGATCATCCATTCGGTTCAGGCAGAGGTAAGAGAATCAAGCCCAAGATTGCCAAGCGCAATGCGCCTCCAGGAACAAGAGTGGGCCACTTACGTCCAAGAAGGACAGGTAGGAGCAAATAATGGTTGAAGAAGTAATTGTAAGGTCCAAGGAATTATTTTATCGTGGCAAAAATTTAGAGGATCTCAAGAAGATGGATGTGAGGGAATCAGCTAAATTCCTGCCATCTAGGTCCAGAAGGACTGTCTTGAGGAACTTCGATATGATAGAGAAATTTATCAAGAGATGTGAGAAGAAGGTATCCATGAAGAAGAAAATAAGGACCCATTTAAGAGATATAGTTATTGTCCCTCATCTAGTGGGGCAGACAATACAAGTCTATAATGGAAGGACATTCAATGAAGTAAAGGTTTCTGCAGCTATGATAGGGCACCGCTTAGGAGAATTTTCTCTGACTAGAGGCAAAGTCACTCACGGTACTCCAGGTATAGGTGCGACAAAGAGCTCTGCAGGAGAGAAGAAGTAAAATGACTGAAAAACCACAATCAAGACCAGAAGGTAAACCTGCTCAACAACTCAAGCAGCAGAAGCCAGTTGCATCTAAAGAAAAGAAAGTGGAAACAAAAGTTGTCACGCCTTCTATTCCTGTTCCAACTCCAAGTCCCGTGCCTTCAAATTCCAACGATAATTCTTCTGTTCCTGCACCTAACCCTTCACCATCGCCAACAATCTCTTCATCTTCTTCAACACCTGCAGAAAAGCCTGCCAAAGTTGTTGCCCCAAAACCTTCTAAGAAAGAAGAAGCCGTTGCAAGAGGGACAAATCTTCATGCTTCAAAGAAACATTGCATGTATATCTGTAACTTTATCAAAGGAAAACCTATCGACCAAGCAATCACCGAGTTACAAGAAGTTCTCAAATTCAAGCGCGTTATTCCCATGAAAGGAGAAATTCCTCACCGCTCGGCACACGGAATCATGTCCGGCCGCTATCCTATAAAGACGACGCAACAGTTTATTCCTTTGCTCAAAGCATTAAAAGGCAATGTAATAGTCAATGGGATGGAATTGGACAAAACACGCATCACCTATGGCTCTGCAACCTGGGCCTCTCGTCCTCAGAAGCGAGGAGGCATGAGATTTAAAAGGTCATTTGTTGTCCTCAAGGCCAGGGAAATCCAAATGAAAGAAAGTAAGAAACAGGAGATAAAGAAATAATGGAAGAGAAAAAATTTGTAGGTTTCAAGAAAGAAGAACTTGCAGTTAAGGAATATGTTAAAAGAGCTCTCGGAAAAGGAAAAATCAGCAATGTCTCTATTGAATACACTCCAGTTGGGGAGAAAATAGTCATTGCCACAAGCAGACCCGGAATGGTCATCGGTAGAAAAGGAGAGAAGATAGAAGAACTCACAAGAGTCATAAAAAAGAGATTCAAGTTCGACAATCCTCATATTGAAATAAGAGAAATAATAAATCCTCTATTGGATGCCCAGCTTGTTGCAGATGAGATTGCTCTGGGTCTTGAAAGGGACGGGCCTCAGAAATTCAAGGTCATCGCATACAAGATGATTCAGGAGATCATGAGTGCAGGAGCATTGGGGGTAGAGATAGTTCTTTCAGGAAGGCTTCCAAGCGAGAGAGCTAGGAGCTGGAGATTTTCCCAAGGATACCTCAAGAAAACAGGAGACCCTGCAAAAGTAGTGGATAGAGCTATGTCTCAAGCTACAACACAACCAGGCGTAGTAGGTATCAAAGTCAGCATACTTCCACCAAATGCTCACATACATGACAGGATAGTAATTGACCAGGAGATGCTCTCAAAATTAAAGTCTCAAAATAGCGAAACAAAAGAAGAGGAGAATAGCGAAGAAGACCCTAAGCCTAAGAGAAAGAAAAAATCAGATAAGGCAGGAGAGACACAATGACATTATTGAGGATGAAAGATGTGAATAAAATGGATGAAAAAGAAAGGCAGTCAAAGATACAGGAATTAAGATTATCTTTAATAAGATCTCAAGTCACAGCACATAAGGCAACTGCAAAAACCAAAGAGATTAAAAGGGCACTTGCACGCTTGTTAACATGTCAAGGCGCTTCAGAAAGGACTCGCGCCTTAAGCATGATCAAGGATTCAAAGCAGAATAAAAAAGAATCCTCAACATTCAACAACTCTCACAAGGAGGGGTTGGAGAAGAAATAAATATGGACAATGATCCAGGGTTCGGATTCCCAGAAGAATCTGAATTGTTTGACGAAATCGCTAAGGGCGAGCAGAAGATCACCGTATCGACGGTAGCACGAAGATACGGAAAGATCATAACTCTCGTGAGCGGCTTTGACAAGAACTTTGACATCAAAGGCACTGCAAAGCACCTCAAGGAGAAGCTTGCATGCGGGGGCACCATCAAGGATGGAGTCATCGAGCTTCAGGGAAACCACAAGAAGCAAGTAAGGCCAGTATTGGTGAAGCTTGGATTCCCAGAAGAGTCAATAAGTGACTAGCGACAAATCCAGACAACACAAATGAAAACTGAAAAGAAAAACAACAAGAAAGAGAAGAAGGAATCTCAATTAGCCGCAGCCCCATTCACCACGAGTACCAGAGGGAGAATATTCGAGGGAATTGTAAAAAAGAAATTCCCGACAAGGATAGTGATTGAGATGGAGAGGATACTTTATGTGAAGAAGTATGAACGATTCTACAAGAAGAAGAGCAAGATTCACGCTCGTCTGCCAGCAGGAATGGATGTCAATATAGGCGACCTAGTCCAGATTCAAGAGTGCAGGCCGTTAAGCAAGATCATACATGCAGTCATGATAAAAAAATTAAAGTCTGTGGAATCATATAAGCAAGGAGATAAGAAATGACAAACGATATATTAGTAGTAGACTTAAAGCGAAGGTATCAATCTATGATAAAAACGCGCATAGATGGAAGGCAACAAGAAATAGATAAGTTCGAGAGATTGAATGAAATATATAATAAAACAGTAGAGAATATAGGGTATTGTAAACAATTAGCATTGAGTGATAATTTCCCAGCTCATGCGACGTGGTTAGATCCTGTCACGTTAGCACGCTGGCTGCACGGCTCTGTCTTGGAATTCGGTTTAGAATATCATCGTGAAAGTTATAGTACAGGCATACTTTCACACGAGAAAAATAAACTCAAATCAGCATGGAATGGACATATTCAAGCATTAATTATTGAAGCAGGACAAGAAATTCTTTCAAAATATCCGGAATTGGAGGGCAAACTCACATGAAACCGATATCAGCACGCGTCACTAGAGGATTGAACATAGGAAGCAATGTGGTTGCAGCAGACAATAGCGGTGCGCGCATCGTCAGAATCACTGGAGTCAAGCATGGAAAATCAAAGAAAGGAAGGCAGCAATATGCCAAGGTCGGAGACTGGGTTAAGGTTTCAGTCCGCGCAGGAAAGCCTGAGCTAAAAGGGCAGGTCTTCGATGCAGTAGTGATCAGGCAGAAAAAATATTATAGAAGAATAACTGGGGAGAGGGTCTGTTTTGAAGACAATGCAGTTGCCATTCTCAAAGACGAAAAAGGCAATCCAAAAGGAACATTTATCAAGGGCCCAGTAGCAAGGGAGATTCATGAGCGCTGGAAAGAGGTCGCGAAGATCGCGCAATACGTACTATGAGCGCACGCGAATTTTCTCTAGAAGAACGGACAAGGAAAATTGAGGCAGCTGTTAATGCAGGATATATAAAACCTGAATTAGGGCAAGCATTAAGAGACTCAAACCTCATACAATCTCAAATCCATAATGCGCGTCATAATGTTCAAGAAGGAAATATTCCCCAAGCAATCCAATTATATCGGGGAGCGGTAGATAGTCTTAAAAAATTTAATGAATATGTGGAAAAAGCAAATCTCACAACTGAACAGAGAGAAAGTTTGAGGCTGAGTCTTGCAGACCATTTTTCAACAGTTCATTCATTGATATCTAATCATCCTTCTTATGGTGCTCTTGGAACTATGGGTGAATCCTCATGAAATCAGAATTTTCTACGGCTTGGAAATCAAGTATACAACCAAGAAAGCAGCACAAATATAGGCATAACGCCCCATTACATATAAAGCATAGGTTTTTAAGTGCACATTTATCAAAGGATTTAAGGAAAAAGTATAGCAAGAGGAATCTTCCCCTTCGTAAAGGGGATGAGGTGCTTGTTATGCGAGGCGCCTTCAAGAAAAAAAAGGCCAAAGTAGCTTCTGTAGATCATGCCAGTGCAAAGGTCGCGCTTGAAGGGATACAAAGAACTAAAAGAGACGGAACTAAGGTCTCTGTTGTCTTTAATCCAAGAGCATTACAAATTATTTCACTTAATCTCGATGATAAGAGAAGGATAAGCCAAGGCAAAGAGCAAATCAAGGAGCAGAAAGATAGCAAGCCAGGAGAGAAAAATGCATCTAACTAGACAGAACGTAACGACTAAATTACCGATACCAAGAAAAGGAACAAAATATATAGCTAGAGCTTCAAGCCATCTATCAGAATCAGTCAGTGTTCTTTTGGCAGTGAGAGACATGCTCAAGCTGGCTAGGACCGCTAAAGAAGTAAAGAAGATGGTCCAAGACAAGGCCCTCAAGGTAAATGGAAAGGCTGTGATGGATATACACGAGAGTATAAAACTATTCAATTTTTTTGAGGCAGACAGGCTATACAAACTTTCTCTTCTTCCTACAAAAAAATTCACTTTGGAAGAGGTAAAGTCTAAGGATCTATCAAAAGAGCTTAGACTGGCTAAGGTTACTGACAAGAGGCTTGTGAAGAAGGGCAAGGTTCAACTCAATCTTCATGATGGATCAAACATCTTGACATCTGACAAGATAAATGTCAACGACTCCATTTATATAGACTTTGAAGGCAAGATAAAAAAGCATATCAAACTTGAGAAAGGAAAAGAAGCTTTGGTCATCTCAGGTAAGCACACGGGGAAGACTGGCACAATAGAATCGATTGATGGGGTATCAAGTAAAATTAAATCTAATGGAGACAGCATAGTTGTCCAGCTCCAGCAAATCATAGCATTATGAGTCGACAATTGAAACAACAGGAAAAATCTCCAAGAGCAGATTCAGAAAATATTATGAGACAAGTGAGGGTAGAGAAGGTTCTTTTAAGTTGCGGAGCTACCGGAGATAATCTTACTAAAGCCAAGAAACTCCTCGATTTAATATCTCAAAGAAATGCTCAGATTATTGCATCTAACAAAAGAATTCCAGACTTTGGTGTCAGGCCAGGTCTAGAAGTAGGTACGAGGGTAACTCTTAGAGGCGAGGAGGCAATCTCTCTCTTAAGAAGGCTTCTTGGCGCCATAGATAATGTACTCAAGAAAAAGCAGATTTCTCCAAATCATTTCTCATTTGGGATACATGAATATATAGAGATTCCAGGCATAGAGTATCAAAGAGATATAGGTATTAGGGGACTAAATGTTACAATAGTGTTCTCAAGGCCTGGAGTGAGGATTGCCAACAAGAAAAGGAAGTCTGGGAATTTACCAAGGAGACAGAATGTAACACCGCAAGAGATAATCAAGTTCATGGAGGATAACTTTAAGACAAAGTTCAAGTAAAATGACTGCAAGTGATTGGAATAAGATAGCAAGCAAGCAATTGAAGAATAAACCTGTTATTATGCAGAAGTTCCTAAAGTTTAATAAACCAAAAGCTAGAAAAATGGGTATCGCTGCAAAGAAATGTGAAAGATGCGGCAGGTTCGGAGCCCATATTGGTCAGTACAATCTCAATCTTTGCAGGCAATGCTTCAGAGAAATTGCAACAAAGATAGGATTCAAGAAATATAGTTAACATGAGTCAAGATAAAGTGGCCGATGGCCTTAACCAGATAATGAACGCCAAAAAGGCGGGGAAAGCAGCAATAACGCTGAAAGCGCATTCAAAGCTATTGCTTTCAATTTTAGCAATAGCTAAGTTGAAGGGATATATTAAGAACTACAAGCTTGATGGAAATAATTTGTTGGTGGAAATAGGGAGATTGAATGGTTGTAATGCGATTAAACCAAGGTATTTTGTCACAGTAGAAGATATAGAAAAATATACGAAGAGATATCTTCCAGCAAAAGATATTGGAATACTTATAATCACAACAAACCAGGGATTGATGACTCATCAGACGGCACTTGAGAAGAACATTGGAGGGGGCTTGCTTGCCTATATTTATTAACATGAGAAAAGAAATGTTGGAAACCGTAAATATTCCTGAAGGAGTGAATGTTGAAATCAAAGGTACCACTGTGATTTGTAAAAAATCAGGAATAGAACATTCAAAAGAGTTTGTTATTCCAGGAATAACTATCTTAGCTAATGGAAATAACATTATTATAAGAGCAGAAAAAGGAAATAAAAATGATTGGAAAAAGATAAAATCTACAGTAGCCCACATCAATAACCTATTGGCCGGTATCGACAAGAAATTTACATACACTTTAGAGGCTTGCAATGTGCATTTTCCTATGACGTTGAAGCTTGATAAGGGGAACTTGATAATCAACAATTTCTTGGGTGAAAAAGTCCCAAGAAGTGCAAAAATATTGTCAAATGTAGACATAGATATAAAGGGTACCAAAATAACATTGAGTTCTCACGATAGGGATTCAGCCGGCCAGACTGCAGCAAATATAGAGAAAGCGACGAAGATCAGGTATAGGGACAGAAGAATATTCCAAGATGGCATATTTATAACATCCAAACCGGAGGCAGCACAATGAGTAATAAGAGGCCAAAGTTTTTGAGAGCAGACACAGTTAGATTATTGAGGCTAGGAAAGAATAGGAGAAAGATACAGAAGTGGAGAAGACCTCGTGGCCACCATAACAAGCTGAGATTGAAGAGATTCAGTTATCCTGTCCAGCCAGGGATAGGGTACGGTTCATTGAGAAAGGATGAAAGCAAGATAGATGGTCTCTATCCTGTACTGGTGCACAATGCTGCCGAAATACAGAAATTGAACTCAAAGACACAATGCATTATATTGGCAAGGATTGGTGCCAAGAAGAAAATTGATTTGTTGAAAAAGGCACAAGAGTCTGGTCTTAAGGTCATAAATGCAAGTGGAGGAAATATAAGATGAACCTAGAAAAGAAGAAAATTCTTGCAGCCAAGACTTTTGGAGTAGGCATGGGCAGGATAGTCTTGAATCAAGCCAGGCTTGCAGACATAAAAGAAGCTATAACGAAGCAAGACATTAGAGATCTATTTGTTGATAAGGCAATATTGATAAAGCCGATAAAAGGGAGAAAGACGAAGATAAAAAGAAATACAAGAAGAAGGGCAGGTAGCATAAAAAAGAGGATTAACAAAGGTAAACTAGAATATATGAGAATGGCAAGAAAACTAAGGAAGAATCTGGCTACATTGAAAAGAAAAGGATCTATCAAAAATGAACACTATTGGAAACTGAGGAAAGAGATTAAGGCAAGGGCATTCAAGGACAAGCATCATTTCAAGGAGAGGCTAACGCAATTACAATGAGAAGGACATTCAGAAGACGTAGAAAAGAACAGAAGACCGATTATCGGGCAAGGCTAGCTTTGCTTAAGTCAAGAAAGCCCAGACTAGTTATAAGAAAGACAAACCGTGGAATAATAGTGCAGATTGCAGAATCTGAAGGTGCCCAAGATAAGGTGGTATTCCACATAACCTCTAAGGACCTTATTGCTCGCGGCTGGCCAAAAGAATCCGAAGGAAGTCTAAAAAGTCTTCCTGCCGCTTATCTCACCGGTTTTCTAGCTGCCAAAAAGGCAAAGGAAAAGATAAAAGAGGCAATATTAGATATCGGGCTTCAAAGAAATATTCCTAAGTCCAGAATATATGCAGTTTTGAAAGGTGCGGTGGATGCAGGCCTGAAAGTACCCCACAACCCTGATGTTTTTCCAACAGAAGAGATGTTTAAGAAACATAAACTTAATAAATTGATGGAGGGCATAAAGCATAAACTATAATGGCGGAAAAAGATAATATGAAGGAATTAATTGAAGCAACACCGGAAGAAGTAGCTAAGCTGGAAGAGAAGGTAGAGAAACTGGAGGCGGTCCAATTGACTAGGGCCCAAAAGAAAGCTCAGAGAGATGAGGAAAATGAGAAAAGGACTCTTGCTGCATGGGTGCCCAAAACTGCACTGGGGAAAGCAGTAAAGACAGGCAAGGAAAAGAACTTCGATTCTATACTCCAGTCACATAAAAAGATACTTGAGTCTGAGATTGCAGACACTCTTCTAAGGCTTGAGAATGATCTTCTTCTGATAGGTCAAGCAAAAGGCAAATTTGGGGGCGGTAAGAGAAGAGCCTGGAGACAGACACAAAAGAAAACAATGGAAGGCAATGTAGTCACATTCTCTTCTCTTGCAGTTGTAGGAGATAGAAGAGGCCATGTAGGCATAGGTATGGGAAGAGCAAAGGAGACGTTACCTTCAAGATCTAAGGCACTTAGACAGGCAAAGCTCAATATAATAAAGGTCCGAAGAGGTTTTGAGTCTCCAGATGAGAAAGCATTAGGAGTAGACCCTCATACAGTGCCTTTCATTGTTGAAGGAAAATGCGGTTCAGTCAGGATCAAGCTTATTCCAGCACCAAGAGGGACAGGCCTGGTAGTTGGAGATGAATGTAAGAAGATACTTAGGCTTGCAGGGATAGAAGACATCTATGCAGTCACTAGAGGACAGACTAGGACAACTTTCAATGTCGCTAAGGCTTGCGTAGAAGCTCTCAAAAAAACCACGGAGATGTTATCATGAACTCAAATAATAAGGGAAGGTTGACCCACAAGGAGACCGTAGGTTTCCTTAGGAAGGAGATGTTATCATGAACTCAAATAATAAGGGAAGGTTGACCCACAAGGAAACCGTAGGTTTCCTTAGGAAGGAGATGTTATCATGAACTCAAATAATAAGGGAAGGTTGACCCACAAGGAGACCGTAGGTTTCCTTAGGAAGGAGATGTTATCATGATAGTTGCAATTAGAATATCTGGGCTAGTTGAGATGCCAAGAGAGGCTCAAATAACTCTTGACAGGATGAGATTGAGAAGAAAATATTCTGCAATCCTTCTGCAACCAACTCCAGAAAATACTAAGCTTCTCCAACATGTAAGAAATTTCATAGCTTATGGAGATATAGACAAAGAGACACTATCTCTATTGATCGAGAAGAGAGGCGTATCTATCGATAAAAAGAAGATAGATTCAAAAAAGATCCTTGAACTGCTAGATAAAAAAGGATTAGAAGGAGCAGGATTGAAACCATTCTTCAGACTTCATCCACCACGTGGAGGCATCGACAGCAAGATTCACTATCCTATAAAGGGCGGAGTTCTAGGCGACAATAAGAAAGATATTAACGATCTCATCAGGAGGATGTTATGAGCAGCCTCGTATTTATGAGGGAGTTGACCCACAAGAACCGTAGGTTCTTAGGCAGGAGGATGTTATAATGATGGGGACAAAGAAAAGGCGCAAGTCATCAAGGTATCGAGGAAGTCAGACTGCCAGAAGAGGAGCAAAAGAAAGGACAAGAGGATCAGGTAATCAAGGAGGAAAAGGATGGGCTGGCACTGGTAAGAGAGGAGATCAGAAAAATTCATTGGTTATCAAGATTACTGGAGGAAACAATTATTTTGGTAAAGATCGCACATTAAGGAGAGGCACTGTCCCAAAAAAATTGAAAGTAATAAATCTCTCAGACCTGTCTTCTAAAGTTCCAGGCAAAGATGGATTTATCGATCTCGAAGGCTACAAGATTCTCGGTGAAGGAAAAATTACAGAGGCTCTCAAGGTCAAGGCAAGTGCAGCATCACAGTCTGCACAGGAAAAAATCGAGGCTGCCAAAGGAACGCTCTCACTCTCAGAATCTGGAGAAAAGAAAGAAGAAGTCAAAGAAGAGAAAAAGGCTGAGAAGAGATAATATTAAAGTTTCTCTTCCTGCTGCTTCTCAAGCTTTTTGTCCAGCATTTTTTCTCGGGTGTAACGTGTCCACATCGTATGGAAGTGAGGATTTTTCTTGATTTCTTCAAACGTTCCTTGTCCAACAATTTTCCCTTTAGAGAAGAGGTAGATTATATCAAATTTATCGAGGAGATGCAGACGATGAATGGAAGAAATAATGGTTTTGTGCTTGAATTGTTCAAAGATATGTTCATGGATCTTAAGCTCATTAAGACTATCCACGCTGCTTGTTGGCTCGTCTAAAAGGACAATATCACTCTTCCAAGCGGCAAGCAGTCCTCGCGCCAGCGCAAGCCTCTGCTTCTCTCCTCCACTTAAAGAGACTCCTTTCTCCATGACTTGCGTGTCAAGTCCTTGGGGAAGTTTTTCAATCACAGGATTCAATTGAGACATTGCAATCACGCTTTGAATGACCTCTTCTTGTGCGGGGAGGTTCATGGTAATGTTATATCGGAACGTATTATTAAATATCTCTGGCTCTTGGGGAATCAGAGTAACTTGATCTTTAACGCTATGCACTCCTCCACGAAGTAGCGCGCCATCGCAAAGAACGCTTCCGCGTTCGATGTCATACAATCCTCTGATAAGGGAGAGAATGGTGCTTTTTCCAGAGCCACTTTCTCCCACGAGTGCAATTTTCTGCTTTCTCTTCAAGGTGAATGTGATGCCATCGATATGTCGTTGCTTCCCTTCTTTATCATATGTGAACGAGGCATTTTTAAACGTGATCTCTTTCCATCCTTTAGGCAGTGCGCCGACGTCTGTGAAAGCTATCTTGCGATAGGCTTCATCCAAGGGATATGCTCCTTCGATACGCGCATTCATGCGGATGATGTTGCCATACAAGTCAGCAAATTTATAGAAAGTATTGCCTACATTGTCAAGATATCCGTAAAGCATATATAGGGTTCCGATTAAAATCGTGCCTGTTGAAGAATACTCTGTAAATGCGCGGTACATGAGCGCAGCCACAATGATAACTTTTAGGGCGATACTTGCAAAGCCCCACTTAAGTTCGTTAACAATGTTGCTGCTTTTGAACGTGGGGTAGCTTGCAATTTGCTTGGCATCCACTTCTTCAGCAACAGTTTTTTTTAGCCGCAGAGTGATAACCGTGATAATATTGCTGATATAGTCAAAGAGAGTCGCAGAATATTTGTTGTTATAGGTATTGATCTCCTTGTATTTCTTATTAAGGTTCTTGTCGACACGTGAGATAATAAAGAGAGTGAGCGTTGAAAAAATAAATGTGAAAATTGCTATTTTCCAATCGATAAAAAACAAGACGAGCAGGGACCCAAAAAATCCAGTAATTCCATAGATGATTTGGAAAGTCATTTGCCCTGAAAAATCTTCCAGTGCATTCGAAGCGCGGTTAATTTTGTCAATCGTGTCGCCAGAATGGTTATCCTTATGCCATTGAACGGGCAGCTTAAGGATCATTCTTAATTTATCATTGACATAGTTTTTTCTGACAAAAAAACTTGTTGTTGTTTCAAGCACGCGCGCCGTGCCATGAAATATCCAGAAGACAATGGTGAGGATCAAGAGGAGAGATATCTTAAAAAGAAGGCTCGTAAGTTCTTCTTGACTTGAAATAGTTTTCTGAATAGAATTAAAGATCATTCCGATAACATAGGGGGTGGCAAGATCAATGATGCCAGCAATCAAGAAAAGGAGAAGATATCCTATGAAGACAGTTCTTCGCTTTCCCAGATAGCCCCATTCAGTCTTAACAATGTTAATAATTGGATGCGTCATAGACACCTCTCAAATCGTCAATTCACGGTCTCATTTAAACTTTCCTGCCTTCGATAAATGTCTTTATCAACAGCTTTAAAAACTCTTTTTTGTACATGCACTTATGATTAAACAGAGGAGAATTTCTTAGGATGGATATCCGAAATATTCTAAATAATCTGCCAGAGGTGAGGCATCCAGTAGAAAAGAAACTTAGCTTCAATGTAAAGCTCAAATGGACTTTGATTATACTTCTCTCTTTCTTTGTACTGGCAAATATACCACTTTATGGTCTCGGTCCAAACTCTCTCGCGAATTTTGAATATCTCGCCATTATCTTGGGTACAGACTTTGGGAGCATCATCAGTCTCGGTATTGGCCCTATCGTCATGGCCTCCATCATTCTTCAGCTTCTTGTTGGCTCAGGGATATTGAAAATAGACACCTCAAACCCAGAAGGCAGAAAGTATTTCCAGGGCCTGCAAAAACTTGGCGTGATATTTTTCATAGTATTTGAAGCGATGATATATGTATTGATGGGAGGTCTACAGCCAATAACTCCAAATCTGACTCTGATATTGATAGTGCAACTCATCCTCGGCGGCCTTGCGATAATGTTTATGGATGAGGTAGTCACAAAATGGGGATTTGGTTCAGGCACATCAATATTCATCGTAGCAGGAGTAGCGTGGAGGATGTTTGCGCAGTTGTTCCAGTTCATAACTCCTACCGGCGAGAACTGTCTTGCAAACTTTTCAGAAGGGCAGACTTCTTGCGTAGGAAAAGTGCTGGTAATAATTCATTCCGTGATAAATGGCGCTCCGACAGAGGCACTTGCAGCACTTGCAGCAATAATCGCCACAGTTATAATCTTCCTTCTCGTCGTAGCTGCTCAAAGTCTTAAGGTGGAGATTCCTCTTACATATGAAAGACTGAGAGGGCATAGCATGAAGTGGCCACTAGCATTCTTCTATGCATCAGTTATGCCAGTTATCCTGGTCGCAGCACTTTTGGCAAACCTCCAGTTATTTGGGATATTGCTTGAGAACGCAGGGAATCCTATTTTAGGGACTTTTAGTCAAGGTCATCCTACAACAGGTCTGGTTTTCTGGTTCAGTAGTTCGAATCTTCTTGATTCTGCGATAAAAGGAGGACTTTCTCAGAGATTGATATGGCAATCCATTATCCATACACTGTTCTTCATGATATTCTCTGCAATATTCGCAATCCTCTGGGTAAGGACATCTGGGATGGACGAGTCATCGCAGGCAAAAAAAATCTTGGCTTCAGGTTTACAGATACCAGGCTTCAGAAAAGACCAGCGCGTCCTAGAATCAATATTGAAGAGGTACATCCTTCCTCTTACGGTCATGGGAGGTCTAGCAATAGGACTTCTTTCTGCTATCGCAGATATTTTAGGCGCATTGGTCTCAGGTACGGCAATCTTGCTTGCAGTAATGATAATGTATCAGCTTTATCAGAATGTTGCACAACAGCACGCAGTTGATATGCATCCAGCACTAAAGAAGGTAATTCAATGATGACGGAGAAGATTTAATATGAAAGGGATGAAGCTTTTTTTGCTTGTAACCGTAGTAGCTTTGCTTATCCCTTCTTTATGGGATGCTTTTCCAATTATCAAGACAACCGGTCATGCAATCCTCGATCCCACAGCAGGGGCACTTCTTAACTGGAACAGGGATATAGGGATGGTGATAATAGTAATCATGCTTACTCTCTTGACGAGCATAGTCCAGAAGTTAACTATTGACAAGGAGGCCATGAAGCAACTCAAATCTGAGCAGAAAGCACTTAACGAGGAGATGAAGATTCACAAAGACAATCCTCAGAAGATGATGGAGCTCCAGAAGAAGAGTTTTGAGTTTCTTCCAAGGACTTTCGAGCTGACCCTCAAACCCTCTCTATTCACAATCGCACCACTCATTCTCCTATTCCGTTGGTTCAGCGATTATTTCACAACAAACCCTGGAGTAATTTTTGGGTTCTTTAGTTGGTTCTGGGCTTACCTTATCTTGACAATAATTATAGCATCATTTCTCAGAAAGTGGATGGATTTATTATAGGTCTAAAAAATTTTTAAAAAACAATCTTACTTTGAGTACTTCTTCAGCTCATCACCGTGCAATCTTACAAGCTTCTCATCAGCAATCTTTACATAACCTACATCAAACCTCTGGAGATCGAAATTTTTCTCAAGTATCTCTTTGAATATCTTAAGTGAAAACTTTATACCTTCATCAATAGTCATGTCTTCCCTATAATCTTTTCTTAATATCTCTTTAATCTTCTCATCATTCTCTCCCAACGCATTGGCTTTATATGCCAAGAAATTCCCAGTGACGTCCGAAGTATAAAGATGGGCCTTTCCTTTATTGGCTCCTCCCAAAAGGAAAGCTACACCATAAGGTCTTGCTCCGCCATATTGCGTTGACATCTGCTTTCTGTCAGCAATCATCCTTATTACCGCTATGGGCTCTATTGGAGAATCGTACGTGACTCTATTTTGCTGTGAAAGTACTTGAGCATTCTCAATCAGTATTCGAGCATCTGAAAGAAGTCCGGACGCAGTAGCCACTATATGCTCATCAATCTCATAGATCTTGTTCATAGATTCTGATGCAACTAGCTTGTCTCTTAATCTTCTATCTGCGATTATTACGACGCCATCTTTACATACTAATCCAATGCTTGCACTTCCCCATTTAACTGCTTTCTCCGCATATTCCACTTGTAAGAGATGTCCATCTGGGGAGAACATTGTGGCTGCTCTGTCGTAGCCCATTGCCTGATGCTGCATTTCAGTCGGTATATCCATAGAAAATCCTCTCCCAATTGACAAATAATTGAGCTATTTAAGCTTTACTGCATTCTTTTCTCGCCCATTCACTCTCAGCTCTATTGCATAAATATGATTGGTTCAGATCCTTAGCAATCTGCATAAAACATTGGTCGCGCAATGATGGCAAGGATTGAGAACCCTTCTTTAATAGAGGCACCAAATCACATTCTTCCGGATTAGAATTTTTTATAGCTATATCTGACTTGCATTTCTCTCTGCAGTAATTTTCATATTCCCAATAAGGATTCTTTGTCACAACTTGGCCGCAAAGAGATATATCATTCATGGATATGGCTCTTGAATATTCTACAGAGCAATCTTCTGGAATGCTCTGGCAATTAAAACAAAAAAGACCTGGAAAGAAAGATGAAATCAGGAATAATACCGCAAAGGTCATAAGTAAGACCACTGCAATCTTGGAAGCATTCTTCAAAAAATTTGAGAGGAAGAATATATTAGAAAACTTACCGTAGATGCTTAAAATTCTTTGAAGGATCATCTTTTTTCCTCATATAATTATATTATCTTAAGGTTTTAAGCTTTACTAATCGACTAAAAAATGTGCAATCCACAGACATATATCTCTGGCTATAAACGATTAAAACATAATCTTTATATAATCTCCACTTCTACCGTCTTTGTGGCACAAGTTACAGCACGCATTAAGGTAAATAAAAATCATTATGAAATTCTTGTAGATCTAGATGAAGCCTTGAAGGTCAGAGCCGGCAAAGGAAATGTCTCTCAGGCTCTGGTGACGCCAAATATCTTTCATGACATGAAAAAAGGCCTTCATGCTGGAAAGGCAGGACTAATAGAATCGTTTGGTACAGATGATGTATATCAGATAGCGCAAAAGATAATAGTCTCAGGAGAAGTCCAAAAGAATCAAGAGTATAGGGATGCAGAGAGGGATATCAAGATTAAGCAAATAGTCAATCTCCTTCTCAAGAATTCTATTGACCAGAACGGGAGACCTTATACCGAAGAGAGACTTAAGCGCGCCTTAGAGGAAGCACACGTCACTATAGACAATAGGGCTCCTGAACAGCAGTTGACAGACATTATTTCTAAGCTTCAGGCAGTTATCCCGATAAAAGTAGAGACAAAACGCATAAAACTCAATATTCCTGCCAGATATACTGGCCAAATATACAGTATTCTAAAAGATTTTAAGGAGAGCGAGGAATGGTTGGCAAATGGCAATCTGCAGGCTATCCTAAACATTCCAGCAGGTATGCAGCTAGATTTTTACGATAGATTGAATGCAATTGCACATGGTGCCATTATGAGCGAAGAGATTAAGGATAAGAAATAATTATGAAGATCCGGTTCTTTATTATCGCAGTATCGTTAATGTTGATTATTACAAGTATGTTTTTTTATGTCGGGAACCGATGAAAACCACACCTTTCAAGGTGTGGTGGTTCCCGAGCATCTCCAAAAACGAGCGCCTGCAACAAACCTCGGCTTTTAAGCCGAGGTGGCGCATCGTTTTTGTGATTACAAAAAAACGAGCCCTCAGGAAATAATCTCAAATGAATATAATGAAGTTATATATGAAGATAAGACAGACTATTTAACGTTAAGCTTTCCTGTCAATGGATCCGACCGCAGCTTGGACGGAGAAGTTATAATAGACAATTCTTCATACTATAATACTACGAATGGAAAATTATATTTTTATAATTATTCGTCTTATCCCAATAAAATAGTGCTAAAAATGGGAAATTTTAGGATATTTTATGAGGTGCCTGAGAATTTCAACAGGACGAATAATCTCCGACTAATCGTGCCGCCTCAAGAGTATGAGAGATATCAGAAATATTTGCTTTTATCTAAAAAAGATATCTTCAAAGAATCTTCAAAAGACCACTGGAATCATATGCCCTTGACTTATACTACTAATTTTTCCGAATACAAGGATCAAAAGATTAAAGACGGCAAAGAGCTTAAAATAAAATATGCTTTGGAAAGGCTTCAAGGTGCAGTACCTTCAATTTCATTTGTCAGGATATTGGATGAAACCGAAGCAGATATAAATTTTTATGGAGAAATACCTTCTAGGATAAGAGAAGCCTATCGTCCAGAAGGTCACGCAAACACAATAGGTCTTGCATTGCGCAACATTACTGGCAACATAATATATAAGGCCACAGTATACATACCATTGCCTACCGAGGGAGAAGAATGCCCTAGCTCAGACATTGCTCTCCACGAATTATTGCATACTTTCGGTCTAGGTCATTCTACAGATTATAAGAGTGTCATGTGGGATACTGCATCTTGCACAAATAATGAGATTGTTAAGGAAGAGAAAGACTTTCTTGAAAAAATATATCTCAAACCATAGAATTTAAAAATAGTCATGCTTTCTATGTTATATGAAAAAGAGCTGGTCGTATGCAATTATAGGCCTGATTCTATGGGGCCTGATTTTCATTGCATTTACCCTTCAATCATTGCAAGGCCTACAATATTCATCTTTCATGCAGACCATATATATATACAGCTGTTCCTCTTCATTATTCCAGGGTTGATAATAGGGTTATTGCTCTTTGAAGTAGGCAACATCAAGAATCCAAAAGTAAGGAGTAAGTCTTTTTGGGCAGTAATAATAATACTGGTACTCTTTGTGGTAGATTGGAGGATTTTCTATTAGATGGTAGAGTATACCAAGTTACTATCACTTTGATCCGAGAGGCAACACGATCGCACTCACCGATTCAAGCGGTAGAGTTACTGACAAGTACACCTATGAGACATTTGGCAATCTTAGCAACAAGGAAGCGACATCAGAGAATCCGTTCCGTTACCTCGGGAAACACAGCATCGTAGATGACGGCAACGGTCTTCTTTACGTGCGCGCACGGTATTACAAACCTGCCTTTGGGCGGTTTATGACGAAGGATCCACTGACGGTGCGTGATAGCGACGGCCAGAGTCTGAACCGGTATGTTTACGCGCTCAATAATCCAATTCGTTTTATTGACATTACTGGGCTTTCGCCGTCTGAGGGTTCTGTTGGTCAGCCTGAATTTGCCGAAAGCCTTATTCCGGTTTGGGGTTCTGGGCGGGCAGCCATAGACTACTGTCAGACCGGTGAATACGCTTGAGGATAGACAGTAAAGAACCTTCCAGAAACTCCGTTTTTATAGACGGGTCAGATTAGCAAGGTTTTTAAACCCTTAATTATACCCACTTAGAATAATCACAGAGACCATAGAGCAATTACAATTATCTATCGTCAAGTCATATGAAAAATACATTAGAAGAACAGGAAGCAATTATCGATGGAGGAGAAGAAAGCAGTAAAAAAAGACGCGTCGTTATACCTGGAGAAGTTATCGTTTCTGGAGAAGATTATCTACCAAGTGAAGGGGCAAGAAGACAAGGAGAGAATATAGTTGCAAATCGTTTTGGTTTAGCTGAGGAAGCTGGAAGGGTAATAAAGGTGATAGCCATAACTGGTGCTTTTGTGCCAAGAAGAAATAATGTAGTAATAGGGAGGGTCACAAACATAACTTTTAATGGTTGGGTCGTAGATATTGATTCTGCTTCTTCAGGATTTCTCCCAATTGACGAATCACCAAGATTCATCAACAAGAGCGATATGGATCAGTTCCTCGCCATAGGGGAAGTTGTGGCAGCAAAAGTATGGTCTGTCAATACTAGAGGTATAGATTTGACAATAAAGGGCAAAGGATTGGGCAAACTCGAAGGAGGTTTCATTTTCAGGGTAAGTCCAAACAGAGTCCCAAGAGTGATAGGCCGAGAAGGAAGCATGATCAATCTTATAAAAGAGAAGACTGGATGCAATATCACTGTAGGCCAAAATGGATGGGTATGGATAAAAGGTAATAATATAGATTCAGAGATAAGGGCACGGAAAGCAATAGAGTTTGTGACTGAAAAAGTCGCAGTTGAAGGGCTAACAGATAAGATGGAGGCCTGGTTCCAGGAAAATTAATATGGCTGATAAATTAAAGCGTATTGATGGAAGAAAAAGTAATGAATTAAGGCCAATGACTGCAAAGGTCGGAGTAGTCCCAAATGCTGATGGATCTGCGATGTTTGCATTCGGGAATACAATAGCAATCGCTGCTGTATATGGTCCTAGATTGCTCCATCCTCAACACATGCAAAATCCGGCAACAGGTATTCTAAGATGTAATTATGATCTTCTAAGTTTCTCTGTCAATGATAGGAAGAAACCAGGTCCTTCAAGAAGGTCACAAGAGATCTCAAAAATGACTGAATGGGCATTACTTCCCGTCTTAGACCTTAAAGAATTTCCAAATACTGTGATAGACGTTCAGATATATATAATTCAGGCAGATGCCGGAACAAGAACAGCAGGGATTAATGCAGCTTCTTTAGCTTTGGCACATGCAGGCATACCAATGAAAAATCTCGTTTGTTCAGTGGCAATAGGCAAGCAAGACAAGGATATTGTGACTGATCTTACAAAAGCAGAAGAAGACTTTGAAGGTGGAGAAGGACCAACCGATTTTCCTCTGGCAAAAGAGGCCAATACTAATGAATTCACTTTGATTCAGCTAGATGGTAAGATTCCTCCAGAGAGAGTCAAAGATGTCATAGAGTTTGCAAATCAGGCATGTGATGAAATTTATGAAGTTCAGAAAAAAGCCCTCAAGGAGGTAGTAGAACAATGATTAAATGTTGCAGAATGTTGAGAAACTCGCAGGTGGTCTTCAAATGAGTTCGATGGAAACAACCAATCTTACGATAGAGACATTTAGAAAGATGTTCTCTGCTGGTAAAAGGTTTGATGGAAGAGGTCTTCTTGACTTAAGGCCACTAGATGTGAACTTCGAGATATCTAATTGCGCTGAAGGATCAGCCAGAGTCAGACTTGGAAAAACAGAAGTTTTAGTTGGAGTAAAAATGAATCTTGATTCTCCTTATCCAGATTCTCCAGATAAAGGTAACTTAATGGTGTCAGGAGATCTCTTGCCATTAGCTTCTCCAAGATTTGAGCAAGGCCCCCCAAAGTTTGAAGCCATAGAGCTTCCACGACTTGTAGATCGTGCTATCAGAGAATCAGGCATGATAGATCTTAAGAAGTTGGTAGTAAAGGAAGGTGAGAAAGTCTGGACAGTTATCATAGATATCTATCCTATAAACGATGATGGGAATCTTGTTGACGTTTCTACTATAGGAGCAATAGCTGCTCTCAAGACTGCAGTCATTCCAGGAGTGACTGAAGAGGGCAATGTTGATTACAAACATAGAACAAAAGACCCAATACCTCTTTCTAAAGAAACTGCACCACTATCATTTACTTTTTATAAACTGGGTGATTCAATCATATTGGACCCAACAAGAGAAGAGCAAGAAGCCTGTGATGTAAGGGTAACTTTTGGAATCTCTAAATGGAATGGGCAGTACATGCTCAATTCTTGTCAGAAGAGTGGGGAAGAACCATTTACTTCAGAAGAGCTCATTAAGATCATGGAAATACTCCCTAAAAAGTACGACGAATTAAACGAAAAACTTAAAAAGTTTTTCTGAGATAAATAAACATGGAACAACAGGTTTTCTCAAAATATGAAATGGCAAGGATAATTGGCGCAAGAGCATTGCAGATAACTATGGATGCTCCATTGCTTCTTAAAATCTCTGAAGAAAAATTAAAGGAATTGAGATATGACGCACTGAAGATAGCAGAATTGGAAGTTCAAGAAGGGGTCTTACCTATAGCAATCAATAGGCCGACACCAAAAAAGCGCAAAGAAAAACTCTCTGCTGTAAAAGAAGAGAAAGTTTCAGATGAAGAGATTGTCGCAAAAGAACAGGAAGTCGAGAAAGAGATTGTCCAGGATGCCTCAGAATTAGGGTTTGCAGAGCATGACGAAGACTCAGCAGAACTAGAATCTTCATCAGGTAATGGGGCAGAAGAACAGTAGGATTAAAAAACAGGCTTGTCCCATATATTTAGTGATAATCAAGAAGATAGGTGCTAAGCAGATTAGGGATTCTCGTGGTCAACTCACTATAGAGGTTGAAATCAATGGTTTTAAGTCGTCTGCACCTTCTGGAAAATCTACCGGTAAATACGAGACTCCAACATACAATAAATCTCTAGAGTGGAATATTCGCGCGATAAATGGAATTAAGTCTTTTCCAGAAATTGTATCTTTTAAAAGTTTGAAAAAAATAGAAAACCATTTATCTTCCATCTTCAAACTAAGGTCTCCTTTACAGTTTGGAGCAAATGCATTGTTTGCATTAGAGTCTGCTATCCTTAAGGCTCTAGCAAAAGAGCAGAAAAAAGACCTCTGGCAATTGATAAATCCAAGGGCAAAGCGCATCCCTGTCCCAGTAGGAAATGCCGTAGGGGGAGGAATCCATAGTACCGCATTCAAGTATCATACAGTGGTCCAAGAATTTCTTATTATTCCTCAAAAGAGCTCGGTCGGAGATAATGTAGCCCTTATGGAAAAAATACATTTAGCACTCAAAACAAAACTTGGGTCGAAAAAGACCAACGACGAAGGGGCATGGCAGACATCTTTAGATGAAGAAGGAGTTCTTCAATTGCTTTCAGCGTTTAAAGGAGTCAGATTAGGAATCGATGTTGCTGCATCAACTTTTTATCATGGTGGAAAATTCCATTACCAGGACAAGACTCTATCGTCGGATGAGCAGATAGACTATATAGAGGGACTTAAGAAAAAATACAATCTTCTCTATATAGAAGATCCATTTAACGAAGAGGATTTCAAGTCATTTTCCAAGATAAAACATGATTCGAGACATTTGATAGTTGGAGATGATCTTACCGCGACACACATCACCAGAATAAAGAAGGCATTACGACTCAATTCTATTAATGGAGTTATTGTCAAACCTAATCAGAACGGTTCTCTTTTAGCTTTGCAAGAGATTTTTGATTTCTGCAAGAAGAATAAAATAAAAACTATTCTATCACATCGATCAGGAGAGACAATGGACGATGCAATAGCGGACTATGCATTTGGATTCCAGGCAGATTATATAAAATGCGGCATAGCGACAAAATGGAGACAAGCAAAGCTAAATCGTCTCGTCGATATTGAGAAGAATCTCGAGTAATCTTTATATAGCGCATTGACTATGACACAAGATGACGAAAGCGCTTAAAGTAGCCTATACCTTGGGGATTATTTTTCTTCTTTATTTTGTCATTATTTTTGGCATCAAAGCATTTTACCCAGAACTAAGTTATTATGATTACACTGCAGAGATTAAGAAGAATTGTGGCTCTTATCCTCAATACGAAACTCCGAAGTGCGAATACAATTATAATGCAACTACCGAGGAAGCGGATAACTGTAAAGGGCAATCAAACAAAGCAAGGGAGGAATTTGATGAGAAAAACAATGCTTATTCAAAATGTTCAGAAAAGTATAATCCAGGCAATTCTCACAAAAGAAATCTCTTTATCATAGAAAATATTTTAGGTCTTCTTCTTGTCATTACAGCTTTTTTCTTGATGAGAATATCTATGCTCAGCAATGGCGCGGCCTTTGCAGGCGTTATGCTTATCATTGACGGATTTTATGAGGGATGGCGGGTTTCAGAGAAAGCATTGCAATTTGGGGTTGGAGTAATAATTATAATTGTGTTTATAACAACGGCAGTCTTGCTTCATCGTAAGACAAATAAAATTAAATAAACTTTCTTCTCTTAAAGACAATGCAGGATGATATTCAAGAGCTTGATAGGGTAAGGGTCAAAATCAGCCTTAGATCGGAAGGCCTGGATAAGGGGGCTGAAGGCAAGGTCGTTATGATTTATGGCGATCCTCCCAAAGATGCAGATGTTGAGTTTCTCGATCCTTTAAACAAAGGAGTCAAGCTTATCCTTATTCCTTTGAGATATCTTGAAAAAACATAAAAATTAAATCTTGGGAACAGGAATCTGTGGGGGTGCGGGAGGGATACTGTCCGGATTTTTCTTCACTTTCTGAACAAAATACCCTAATTCGCCACGCAAGTCTCTGCTATAGCACATAGTCTCAAAACTTTTCATTTCTAGAATACGTTTTGCTTCATTCAGGTATTGTTGATAGTTCTTATAAGGTATATGCGTCTGTTCCATTTTTTTAGAAAATTCCTCGCTTCCAAAATAGAGTGCATTGTAGTAAAATCTTAATTCCAAAGTGCGCTTCATTTTGTCTTTGTTATCAGCAAAAGGGAATTTGTCTACCAACAAGAGCATACGATTAAGCATGTCTGGATCATCAAATATCTCTCGAGCATTACGATGCAGCATGGCATAATAAGTAGTTTTTTTACCAATCTCTCCTGAATTTATTTCAAATATACTTTCAGGATATGGGTTAGATAAGCCGCAATAGAAAGAAGAGTCCATGTCATAGGGAATGTTCTTCCAAATGCCAGTTGAAGCATCTACACCATAATCTTCATTGCCAAAAGGACCGCGGTCACCCAGATCAAAAAGTTGTGTCAGAAGCCAGTAACGTGCACTCGTCACAGGGTCAAGTGGAAATTCTTTCTCGGCACGAATAATTTCTTTACGCTCTCCATCTTCGAATTCCTCCTTCAAATTTTGGAGAGTGATCTGAATAAATGAGTTGCTCTTACCATAATTTATACGATTAAATGGTTCAGGAAGAGGATATTCTAAGACTTGTGAGAATCCAAATTGCTGCATAAATGGAATTTGATCTTTTTCTTCTTTATCTCTTTGCAAGAACATATATTCATGAGGAGTTCCCTGCGCAATGTCTTTATCAGAAGAGCTGAGTGTGACGCGCGCAAATCCACCAACATCTACAGCAGGAACGCCTTCTCTACGCATAGTCGAATAAATGATATATTCGCGCAATAGGTTATTCACTTCATGGTTGGATAAAATATCACAATCAGGGACGAATCGTAATTTTTTATACTTCAAAGTACCAAGGCCAGCATAAGTCGTCATGCCTGTGAATTGGTCTTTTCTCGGAAATTCTATGTTCATCACAATGGGCCTGCAAGACTGTCTACTTGCTCCTTTCTGGCTCACTTCAACGCTCCATATCTTTTCACCTTCCTTAAGTTCACCCAAAGAGTTCTCTGCTCCAACAAGAAGTTGTTTTCCCATCGAAAGGGAGAGTTCGCGTTCAGGCAACTTCACCTCTCGAGGAATATCTCCCTTCACAAGATGTTCTGTCCTATAAAGGTCATAACTATTGACAATTCCATCGCCATCAAAGTCTGCTCTTGAGTCATAGGGAATTATCTCTCGAGAAAGCATTTCCTTAAGATGATCAATGTCTGCTTGTGTGATTCTTCCATCTCCATTTACATCTCCAGCCATTATCGCAACACTACGCTGTTGTTGTACGCATCTTCCCGAAAAACAAGAATAGCCTGAAGGACAAGAAATAATACGTTCTCCAGGAATCTCAGGGATAAATTTGTTGTCATAATTCCAATTATTTTTTAGGTCATCTGGAAGAGCAATATAAGGCGAGCAGAAGTACTGTTTTACACGTGTTGTATCAATGCAAGTGCTTTTAAATTCAGCTCTAAGGGGTTGTTTAATAATATCAAACCGCACACTCACTTTTTTATCTTCAGCCATAGTCACAATACATTCATCCGGGAAGTCTTGTTTGCACTGATTAAAAGATCCGACATTAGATTGGTCTCCAGGATTTGCTCGAATACGCAGTTCACTTCCTTGAGGATATCTCGCTTTACAGGGAGATTTCTCGGCTGTGCAGTCAACAATCTTTCCATCAGCTGTGCTTACACTCCCAGTTCCCTCTCCAAACACTCCAATTTCGAGGAGTACTCCTTCACTAGTATCGCCCCCCGCCCCGCCAGCAGGCCGTTCATCAATGGCTTTGCCTTGAATCTTCTTACCAGGGATTATTTTGGGAAGTTCAGGATTTTCTTTTTTCAAATCATCATTCTCAATCTCAAAGTCAGGACGCTCTTGCATTTCCCGAAGATTAGTTCTGCTCTGAAGGAAGGGGTTGTCTCGTGTCGTATCCCAGCATTGTAACTTTTCCATTGGTGCGCAATCTTTTCCAACACAATATGGCTCAACAACACATTTGCCATCTTTGCATCCTCCAGGGCATTTCAGCTCAACACTTTCTAAAGTATCTTTTTCAGAGCAGTAGAATTCAATTAAGTCGCCATCTTTACACCGGTCATCATATTTTTGTAATTTCTCTGGAAGTTTAGGTACAGGATTGTAAGTCGTTGTACCTGGTTTTAATGGGTCAATTCCTCCATCTGTCTCTTTGCATAAATCATACTTTCTTTTCTTCTCAAGATATATACGGATTTCTTGGTATTCCCCTTCTTCAAGTCCAACGAACCTCTTCTCTACTTCATAATCTAACGCACTAACTTCCAAATAGAAGTCCTGTTCATATTTTCCATCTGCATTTTTCCCTATAGAAATCTTCTCAAAGAAAACATGCTTGGCCCTTGTTCCTTTGATTTGAACAAGTTCGCCATTTTCGCCAAATCTACCTTTTCCATCTTCTTCCTTTTTAATACGATACAACGCAACATTTGCATCAATGAATCTATCTGATGAAGAATCAATTACTGTTACTAACAAAGAGGCAGGCTGAGGGATTTTTTGGACAGGTTGAGGTATTCCAAGAACTCTTGCTAATGAAGGGTCATCTCTATGGGCAGATAAAGATTGAATTGATAAAATCAGGAGAGATAGAAATGCAGAAAAAATCAGTATTCTCAAGACTCTTTTTTGCATCTAATTCAAGAGGCATAAAGGTTTAAAAACCCTTACTCATTTACAAAAATACTTTGCACGTACCGGCTGAAATAAACCCGGATACTTGCAACTCGTAAGAGTTGAAGGTACAGAAGAAGTCTTCTGTAAACCCGTGCGCTGGTTATATCAGAATTACAATGGCAAAGACAAAAACCGCTATAGAGAAGGCAGAAGAATTTGTTGAAAAGACAGAAGAATCTCTCGAAAAGGCTGCAAAAAAAGTAGCCAAGGTTATTAGCGAGGTAGTCGATCCAGAGGAAAGAAGTAAGAAGAAGATAAAACCTGAAGGCGAGGACAAGAGCGCAAAGCTTGCAAAACTTCTGGAGAAGGCCAAAAAACTTGAGAGTTCTGTTGAAGAAGCTAAGGATGTCGATTTAAAGAAGAAAGTAAAACCTGAAGAGGAAGATAAAAAAGAGACCTTGGTACCAATGGAAGATTATCTTAAGTCTTCAATTCATCTTGGCACCAGAGTAATTACTCCTCACATGCGAAAATATGTCTATAGAAGAAGAGCTGATGGCCTTGCAGTTTTCAATACTGCATTGCTCGATGATAAAATCAGAGAGTCTGCAGATTATTTGGCAAAGTTTTCTCCAAACGAGATCATTCTAGTCTGCAAACGTGAAGCAGGATGGAAAGCAGTTAGTAAATTTGCAGAAGTAACAGGCATCCGTGCATTCACAAAGAAATATCCCGCAGGCATCCTTACGAATACTAATCTCGAAAATTTTACAGAAGCAGAGCTTATATTCATTTGCGACCCTTGGCTTGACAAGAACGCCCTTCAAGATGCCAACCGAATTAAAGTGCCAGTCATGTCTGTCTGCGACACAAACAATCTCACCAATGGAGTCGCACAAGTTCTTCCTGGCAACAACAAAAGCAATAAGAGTCTGGGGATGATTTTTTATATTCTCACCAAACTTTACATCGAAAAACGAAAACTCGAAGTTACCATCCCCCCTATCCAAGAATTCGTTGAAGGTTGGGATATGCTGACGCCTCCCAAGTAAATCTTCAAATAGATAACCTCTTTCTTCAGTACTATGGATATCCCTCCACAGGAAAAGAGAACAAGTACCTTGAATATTATCATAGGGATTATTTTGCTGATAGGGGCGCTTTATTTCGCTTCGATGGCGATAAGGTTTATCAGCTCAGGAATGGCAAATGGAATTAGACTACTTTATACAATCGCCGATATTGTAGCAGCAGTTCTTGCGATCGCTTTTTCGGTTCACTTTTTTCGCGTCCCTTCAACAGGAGAAGTTAATTCAGGACAATACAAGGAAGTAAATAAGGTAACGTCAAATAAAGCGCGCTTACTAATATTATGTCAAGGAACTTGACTAAAACTCCAGCTTTTAAGCTGGAGTTGTTCCTTGAGCATCCAAAAAACGAGCGCCTGCATCAAACTGCGGCTTTTAAGCCGCAGTGGCGCATCGTTTTTTTGATT
>Ga0194128_10002205_pt1 | contig 31936 bp, 28 predicted proteins | sample TA2KigCa65mmetaG_FD_148650 | JGI IMG/M metagenome (GOLD analysis project Ga0194128, IMG submission 148650) | Freshwater microbial communities from Lake Tanganyika, Tanzania - TA2015037 Kigoma Deep Cast 65m | ecosystem: Environmental > Aquatic > Freshwater > Lake | place: Tanzania: Lake...
GAGCGCGCCCGCGCCGGCGCCCGCGCCCGCGTCGGCCGCGCGCGACCTCAAGGCCGAGGCGATGGCCTCGTCGGCCGTGCAGGCCATGCTCGACGTGTTCCCGGCCGAGATCCGCGACGTGGAAGAGATGTAGGAGTCTCTCGTCTCTTGTCGCTCGTCGTGAACGCGAGACCAGAGACGAGAGACCAGAGACGAGAGACCAGAGACCAGAGACCAGAGACCAGCGACGTGAACATCCAATCCATGATGAAGCAGGCGCAGGAGATGCAGGAGCGCCTGAAGAAGCAGATGGCGGACCTGCGCGTCGAGGCGACCGCCGGCGGCGGCATGGTCACCGTCGTCATGAGCGGCACCAAGCAGATTCAGTCGATCACCATCGATCCCGACGTCGTCTCGAGAGAGGAGATCGAGATGCTGCAGGACCTCATCGTCGCGGCGGTCAACGACGCCGGCCGCAAGGTCGACGAGCAGCTCGGCCAGACGATGAGCGGGCTGATGGGCGGCCTGAAGATTCCGGGCCTCTAGCCCGTGTCCCTCCCCGAGCCGCTGGCACGCCTCATCGAGCAGCTGCAGACGCTCCCCGGCATCGGCGCGAAGGGGGCGCAGCGGCTCGCGTTCCACATCCTGAAGAACACGCGGGAGGACGCGGAGCGGCTGTGCGGCGCGATTCGCGACGTCAAGGATCAGGTCACCTACTGTTCCATCTGCTACAACATCACGGCCGCCGACCCGTGCGCGTTCTGCACGGGCGCGTCGCGCGACCATCGCCTCATCTGCGTCGTCGAGGAGCCGCAGAACGTGATGGTGGTGGAGAAGACGCGGGAGTTCAAGGGGGTCTACCACGTGCTGATGGGCACGCTCTCGCCGCTGCACGGCGTCGGCCCCGACGATCTCAAGATCAAGGGGCTGCTCGAGCGCGTCGGCGCCGGCGGCGTCGAGGAAGTGATTCTCGCGACCAGCCCCACCGTCGAGGGCGAGGCGACGGCGCTCTATCTGGCGCGCCTGCTCAAGCCGCTCGGCGTGCGGGTGACGCGGATTGCCATGGGCATTCCGGTCGGCTCTGATTTAGAGTATGCGGACGAAGTGACGATGACGCGCGCCATGGAAGGGCGGCGCGATCTCTAACGCCCGGTCTCGACCGCTTGTCGATGCTCCCCGTCGCCTACCAGTTTCCTGCCGCGATCGTCCTGCTCGTCGGCGGCACCGTCGCCTGCTTCTTCGGCTATCGGCTCTTCCGCATCGTCCTGGCGATCTTCGGCTTCATCCTGGGCGCGCTGGCCACGAGCTCGATTTTCGGCGTGAGCGACACCGCTCCGATGATCGCCGCGGCCGTGGTCGGCGGCCTCGTCGGCGCCGGGATCCTGATTGCCGCCTACTTCGTCGGCGTCGCGCTGATTGGCGCCGGGCTTGGCGCGACCGCGGCGAATCTGTTCTTCGCCACGAGCGACCGCGACCCGCATTTCCTCCTCGTCGTCTTTCTGTCGATCGCGGGCGCCACCGCGGCGATGTACCTCCAGCGGTACTTCATCATCGTCGGCACCGGCTTTGGCGGCGCTTGGACGATGATCGTCGGCGCGCTGGCGGCGGTGGGCGATGCCGCGGCGCTCGAGGCGGCGGCGAGCGGCAACGTCTGGGTGGCGTACCCGCTCGACCCCGCGCCCGGGCAGCGGTGGGTGCCGATTGCGTGGCTGGCGCTCGGCGCGCTCGGGACCGCCGTGCAGCTCGGGTTCACCGGCGGCGAGAAGGGGCGGGTCGGCCGCCGGCGAAAGAAGTGAACGTGGCGTCCGGCCCGAGCCGGACCGTGCAGTGTACGTGGCGCCCGGCTCGAGCCTGGACCCGGGCGTTGCGGACCTGCGGCGTCTTCCGTTACGATCGGTCGGTTCCTCTCCCCGCGCGATCGCGCCCCCGGGAACGGGCCCTCAGATTCCTCGGTAGCTCAATGGCAGAGCATCCGGCTGTTAACCGGAGGGTTGCTGGTTCGAGTCCAGCCCGAGGAGCCAATTTCCCGAACAAAACCAGGCCCTTCCGATCGAGTCTGATCGCCTTTCGAAGCACGTTGCCCTTTTCTTGCCCTTTTTGATTTCTTGCCCTCGCGCTCGTTCGTAGTGTCCGCCTTCAGGCGGACCTCAGCGGCCTCGGCTGCTGGCGCGTGCGGATCGAGCAAGCTGACCTCGGCGGACAGGAACGCCGGCGACAGGTGCGCGTAGCGCATCGTCATCTTCATCGATGCGTGGCCGAGCAGCTCCGCGACGGAGCGCAGCGAGGCGCCGCGCATCATCAGCCACGACGCGAAAGTGTGTCGCAGGTCGTGCCACGTGAAATCTTGAATCTCGGCGAGCTCGAGGGCGGCGTGGAAGCCGTTCTTGATGTCCATCACCGGCTCGCCGGCGTTGGGACCGGAGCGGTGAGGGAACACGTAAGGGCTCACTGGTTCGCGGTTGTCGTACAGCGTCTGCAGCGTCGAAAGGGCGGTGGCGTTCAGCGGAACTGAGAGCGGACGGCCGCTCTTCGTGCGCGGAATCCGCATCACGCGATTGGCGAAATCGATTTGCTCCCAGTGCAGATTGAACAGACTGCCGCGGCGAAGCCCCGTATGCGCGGCCAGGACGATCTTCTCGACCAGGTACGGCGACGTCTTGATCTGTTTCGCGGCTTCGATCAGCCGGTCGAACTCCTCGCGCGAGAGATAGCGGAGGCGCGAGTTGTCGTCGTGAAAGAGCTTCACGCGGCGAACCGGATTCGAGACGGCGAGGCCACGTCCGATCGACCAGTTGAAGAGCGCCTTGAGGACCGCGAGCTCCTTGTCCACGGTCGCTCGCGCGACTTCGCGCGCCCGTTTCAGCTTGAACTGCTCGACTTGCGCCGGCGTGACCTTCGCCAGCTGCGTTTGCGGACCGAGGTGTTGCTCCCAGTTCGCGAGCGCCGGCGCGTGGTACGTCTTGTAGGCGCGGTGCTGGACCTTCGCGTACTCGCGGTACTGCTCGAAGGCGGTGGCCACGGTGACGTTCTTTGCGGCGCGATCGTCCCAGGTGCCGTTTTCGATCTTCGCGTTCTCGCCGGCCCACAGCCGCAGCGCTTCGCGCTCGCGGCGTAGCCGCTTCCTCAGGCGCGATCCGTCCGGATACCGAATCTCAACGAGCCAACGATTCTTCGCGGGACTCCAGACCGGCCCCTTCGAGAAGTCGCGATTCCTTCGTTCTTCCATGATGCGCCTTCGCCTTGATGGTACACCCCGACACAAATCGATCGAGGACGCTGCGCTTCAGACGTACAAGACCGTTGCCATATTTGACGAAGTCGATCTTGCCGTCGCAGATCCAGTGACGCAGCGTCGATGGACGAATGCCCAGGTACTCAGCGGCCTGGATCGTGGTCATCAACTCATCGGCGGCCATGACGTGCTCTCCTTCGAGCGCGATGCAGAGCAACCGGAAGGCCAGAGATTGTGCGGACCTGTGCGGCCGATTGCGAGTGATGAACAGCCATGAACAGGGCGTTTTGCCCCACCCTGGGCGTTTTGCCCGCCCGGGGGTGCTGCAATTTGCAGCAGTCCGTGCATTTTGCAGCACGTCATCCGTGAGCATCGTGCCGACGCGAAGCTTCACGTGTAGCGAGACGCGACGTCGTTCGAGTCCGCTCCCGAGGATTTGAGTTGTTCAAGAGGATTCAGCGCGTTTCAGGCGAAGCGGGCGCGTTGGCGATCGTGTAAGTTCGCGACGCTTGGCGGAAGAAAGTTCACGGTTGGAGCGTGAGGCTCGCGTCCGCGATGGCGACACTCGGTGCGCACGTTCGCTGATCGATGCATGCAGCGGCAATGCGCGGCACGTCGCAGCACTTAACAACACTTAATAACCGCGCGAAGCTCGCCGAAGCGCCATTCGATTCGGTCGGTTCGACTCTCCGCACGCCCTTTGCTGAGGCCGTTCGGGGAGGTGTTCATGTCTCGCTGGGATATCCTCGACGGATCGCACGACCGCTATCTCGACCTACCGCTCGAACGTTCGCACCATCGCGACCGCGGCAGCGGCGCTGACATTCCACGCGGCAGTCGCGGCAGCGGCTCCGACCGCTCGCGAGAACGCAAGATCGACGCCCGAGATGCGCTCGTCCAGCAGCTCGACATCCCGCGCAGCGACGTGCGTCAGCGCGTCTTCGTCGGCGACCGCAGCTATCCCCTTCGCGAGTCCGAGATACGCGTCCTGGCGACGGTTGGCGCCTTCCGCGTGGTCGATTCGCGCGACCTCGCGACCGGTTCCGCCGACGCGCGCAACGGTGACCTGGCGCACCTCCGAGAGCTGAAGCTGATCAAGGTCGTCGGCCCACAGTTCCGCGACGGCGAGCGGGCCGTTGCGGTCACGCTGACGAAGGAAGGCCGAGCTTTGCTCGAGCGCCATCAGCGGACGCGCGATGACGAACCTCGGCAGGCGTTCTACTGCGAGGTCGCCAAGCCACGCGAGATGCGACACGACGCGCAACTCTATCGCGCGTACGAGGAGGCCGCAAAGCGTCATCAGGACCGCGGCGATCGCATTCAGCGAGTCGTCCTCGATTACGAGTTGAAGCGCGAGTACCAGCGGTTCCTGCAGGCGCACAACCGCGGCAAGCGGCACTCGTCAGGCAGGCCCGATCGAACGCCTGCCGAGATTGCCGAATGGGCGAGAGAGCACGGCCTGCCGAGCGATCGCAGGCACGTCCAATTCCCCGACGTGCGCATCGAGTACGAGCGCCCTGACGGCCGTCCGGCGCACGAAGATATCGAGCTCGCGACCGAGCATTACAACAGCCGGCAAATGGCCGGGAAGCGGTCGTCCGGCTTCACGATTTGCCGCGGCGCATCGAGCCACGGCAGCAGCTCGCCGTTCGATCCGCACCCCGCGGAAAGGGTACTCCGATGACATTCGAGGACCGCGCTTCAGCCGTCGCCGCCTTCGGCTTCACGTCGCGCCAGGCGCGCTTCCTGACGACCGTGATGCTGCACTCCGGAGTGTGCATGCCGCGGCACTACACGAAGTTCGCCGGCATCGCCTTCGGCCATAACACGCGTGACTTCTTCGCCAAGCTCATCAGGGAGAAGTTCGCCACAGCGTACGCGTGCTGGCGGCGTCAAGGGACCTACTTCCACGTCCACCACAAGGCGCTCTCTCGGGCCATCTGGGAGCCTGACAACCGGCACCGGAGACGGCCGACGATCCCGCGGACGGCCGAGCGCCTGATGCTGCTCGACATCGTGTTGGATCGCCCCGAAATGGACTGGCTCGCGACCGAAGCTGACAAGGTTCGCCACTTCGCCGAACGGTATGACGTTCCGGGCGACGAGATGCCGTCCCTCGTGTTCGAGCAGGGCGGATCCAAGACCGTCCGATACTTCCCGGACAAGCTGCCGATCGGCATCGACAACCTCGGTCGGGTGCTTTTCGTGTACCTCGTCACCGACCCGAATCCCGATGCCGTCAGGCGCTTCATGCAGCGGCATCGGCCGCTGTTCAGTCGCGTGACGCAATGGACTGTCGGTCTCTTCTTCCCTGGTTATCTCGCCGGCGCGGAGGGGCGCGTCAGGGCCGCCGTGATGGAGTCGTTTGCGCCGCCCTTGTCGCCATCAACGCTCGAGGAATTCAAGTGGTTTTGCAGCGCGCGGCTGGCCGCAGAGCGAGGTGTCCCGCCGAGCGATCAAGTGCGCTACCGCCGCGCTCGCCAAAGATTCGGCGCACCGCGCTTCCATGCTGCGTACAGGGCTTGGCTGAAGGAGGGCGGCACCGGGTTCTACGAGCTCATGTCGACGGGCCTCAGAGACAGACTGGAGTGTGGCGTAGTCCGCATCGAAACACACGTCCTGCCGCATCGCTATCTGAACATTGCGGCCGCCGCGATGACCGCGTGAGCCCTGGGCATGGGGCCAAGGTCGGGGCCAACCTCGCAATGCGAACTTGGCCCCTCTCAGAACGACAGCAGAGCGGAGCGCGTTGCGTTCGGGCGGCGTTTTTCGCCGCCCGCCAGCTGCTCGACGGAACGGAGAGCGGGCAGGAGCCGCCCCCTGCGGTGCGCCTGACGGCGCCCCGGCGCGTGACCCGCGCCGAGGGTCGCTCCTGCCCGCTCGGTATTGGCTTGGTCCCCCAAGGCCGCAGAAACACCTGCAGTTTTGCGGTGAATCCGCCGACAATTACGTGCAAATGACCTAGGCCGTCACGGGTCATCGACATCCTTGCGAAATGAGCGACCAATCCGCGATCGAATGGACTGACGCAACGTGGAACCCTGTCCGCGGCTGTACGAAGGTAAGTCCCGGATGCAAGTTCTGCTACGCGGAGGTGTTCGCGGAACGGTTTCGCGGCGTTCCCGCGCACCCTTTCGAGCAGGGTTTTGACCTGCGGCTCGTGCCCGAAAAGCTCGAACTGCCGCTCCATTGGCGGCGTCCCCGGAAGATTTTCGTGAACTCCATGAGCGACCTGTTTCACGAACAGGTGCCCGTCGAGTACATCGCGCGGGTTGGCGACACCATGCGCCGCGCGAATTGGCACATTTTCCAGGTGCTCACGAAGCGGGAAGCACGGATGTCGCAATTGCTTTCAACGGAGCTCCCTTGGATGGCCGATCTGCCACACGTAGCGTACGGTGTCAGCGTCGAGGATCGGCGCTATGGTATTCCGCGGATCCAGGCACTGCAGACAACGCCTGCGCGCATCCGTTTCCTGTCAATCGAGCCGCTTCTAGAGGATCTCGGCGCGGTCGATCTTAGTGGCATCGACTGGGTCATCGTTGGTGGAGAAAGCGGACCGCGTGCGCGGCCCATGTTGCGCCAGTGGGTAGTGAATATCAGGCGCCAGTGCCGCGCGCAGCGCGTGCCGTTCTTCTTCAAGCAGTGGGGCGGCGTGCGAAAACACGAAACTGGCCGCACCCTTGATGGAAAAACGTACGACGAATTCCCTTTGGCCTTCGAGAGATCCGCACGATTGTCAGGCGCATGACAAGCCGTTCCGATCCCAACCCGAGTTACTGGGAGGAATACGGTCCGTTCCAGCACGTCAAGCACGAGTTAATCCGCTGCTACTTGAACGGGTGGTACCCGAAGTTGGGAACGTGGGCGGGGCGGGTGTTGTACGTCGATACGCATGCTGGCCGCGGACGTTACGAAACGGGCGATCCGGGCTCGCCCGTCGTGGCCCTTCGAACGCTCCTTGAACACTCATTTCGTGATCGCCTTCTGAGCGCATCAGAGTTCAATTTTCTGTTTATCGAACGGGATCCCGAGAACCTCGCTGTCCTGCAAGCAGAAATAGATCGGCTGAAGCCACTTCCAGCGCGAATCAATGTGGACTTGCGCGCCAGCGATGCGTTCGAGCGTTTGAGCGCAATCCTCGCCGAGTTGCGCCAAGGACGGGCGCAGATGGCGCCGGCATTCCTGTTCGTCGATCCGTACGGATTCAAGATTCCTGGCCGGCTGCTCGCCGACCTCATGAAAGCGGGCCGGGTCGAATTGTTCGTGAACGTGATGTGGCGCGAGTTGGACATGCTGATTCAGCAACGTCCCGCGCAAGGTACTTCCCATGCCCAGGCGCTTGACGAGGTGTTCGGTTCTGAGGCCTGGCGAACCGAGATCACCGGCGTAACGATGGACGCTCGCCTCGATCAAGCCGTCGCGCTGCTGGCACGTACAATTCGCGCGAAGTGGTGGACATCGGCCGTGCGCATGGTGACGGGCGGTCAAGCGACACGGTACATGTTGTTGCACTTGACGAACTCGGATCACGGCCGCGATCTGATGAAAGAGTGCAGCTGGTCGGTGTCACCGGCGGGGGAGTTTCGAGTTCGGCGCTCCGACAATCCCGATCAGCAGTTCCTGATTGAGCCAGAACCAGACCTGAGACCGCTCTCGGATTGGGTCGTCGCACGACTTCGGCGCCGACCCGAGCGCTGGCAGGGTCTTCTTGACGCCGTTCGAGCGGAATGGTGGCTGCCGAAGCACGTCAATGAAGTGGTGCGTACGCTGAAGCGGGACGGCATCATCGGGGCTGATCCTGTGCCCGGTCGCAAGTTTTCCGCGGCGGCGAATCCCTTGTTGCGGCTCTCGAAGCCGTAGCATCACCGCATCCAGGCGGCGTTTTTCGCCGACTGTTGGCCGCTCGACGGAACGGAGAGCGAACACCAGCGCCCGTGCGGGCGCCCGTTCGGCGCCCCGGCGCGTGACCCGTACCGAGGGCCGCTCCTGCCTGGGCAGCTGAAACCACCATCATCGTGACAGTCCAGATCGCGCCCACAAGCAACGCGCAAGACAGCCGCGAACTGAACTTGAAACTCCAACGGAATCAGAGACGTTGAGGCTGCGTGTCGCGCGCTATACTCGGCCACCAGAAGTGCGGGCCGGCCACTGTGGCTCACGCTGCAGAAGAAAGAGCGCAACAGAGATGTTGATGACGAACGAACGCTGCGCACTTCTGCCGCTCCACCGCGTCCGACCTGGTGTATCCGGAAGATGAATCAAACCACGACCGGCGCAGACCTTCCCGCCGGCCTGATCCGGCTCCTCGGATCCGGCGAATTCGTCCTGTTTCTAGGTGCTGGTGCGGCAATCGAGGCGGGATTCGCCGATTGGAAGAATGCGCTCATCGAAGTTGCGGAGAACTTGAAGCCCCTCAACTCCAGCTACGCCGAACTGATCAAGGCGGAGGCGAATGCTGGAAGGTTTCTCGAGTCCGCAGAACTCCTGTACTTGGCGCCAATCACTCAATCTGACCGCGCTCGTGTTCTCCAAGCGGTGTTCAATAGAGAGCCACAGATTACTCGGCGGCTTCGTTTGCTAGCTCACACGAGGTGCCAGGGAATCGTCACCACGAATTTCGATCGGTCGCTCGAGATCGCAGCGACCGAGGCTCGTGCGTCGCTTGTGCACTTCGGCGAATCGGACCAGGACCTTGCGGCGGCCAGAGTCGAAACCCGCAAGTTCTTAGTTCGCATGCACGGCCGAATCGAAGTTCCAGAATCGCTCATCTTCGCTCAACGGCACTATCGAGTTGTACCCGAACGACAACAGTATTCCGAGTTCTTTCGAGAGCTGTTTGTAAACCGCAACGTCATTTTCTTTGGCTTCTCTTTTTCTGATCCGGTCATCTCGACTTTGGTACACACGATGGCCAGTGCGGTGCGATCAGTCTTCCGGCGCGATGCGTATGCGCTCGTGTCTGATCCTCCACGCCCAGAGTTGGTCGAGGCGCTCCGCGAATCTGGGATCGTCGCCGTTCCCTACAGTTCCGCCAATTCGCATGCCGCGGCGTGGGATCTGCTCGCCGATTACCGAACGGGGCCGCCACCAATCAGTGCTGAGCAGTTCGAGGCCGACCAGGTCCGAAGTCATATGGCTGTAGCCTATGCGCGCGCAAAGGGGCGCCAGTTCAGGGCCGACCGCGAACGGATGCTCTCTGCTCTGATGATGCCGGTCCTGGCGGAGTTCGGCGCGAACTCGATGGTTGACGTTCAGGAGTTCCTTACCGTCGTCGAACAGAGATTGGCGCTTCCCAGATCGTTCGAGCGTTCCCATTTGATGGAAGGTTTGAAGCTGCTCGAGAGAGACGAGGTCGTCGCGCTGCAGGGAACGGAACTTCTTGTTGGAGACCTTAAACCGCCGCACGAGCTCGCAAGAGATGCGAACCGGCTCGTGGATGGACTTATCGGACGAGCCAAGATCCGATTTCGACAGCACGGACTTGAATCCCAGAGAACATTACTAGATCAGTTGGTCGTGACCGCGCTGGCGCTCGACGGGTTGCACCTCGCGCACACTCTTATTCGTCAACAGCCACTCGATTCAAATCGGCTCGGACGAGTGGTGGCCGAGGCCGTCCAGCGAGTGAGGGTTCCGCCCCAGTACGTCGATGCGGCGACGGCCGCGTTGACGGATTTGATCACGTCGCCAGACTCGGAAGAGGAGCAGATCCTCACGAACATTGCTGCGGTGGTCTTCGGGACGACTCTGCTGCTAGCCGATCCGCTGCTTGCCGATAAGGTGGCCACTCCATTCGAGCGCGGCGCCTATGTTGATGCGAGCGTTCTGCTTCCTTGGCTCGCGGATGGACATCCCCTGCGGCTCGCGTACGACTCGGTATTGCGGTCCTTCGACCTATCGAGCATCAGGGTTCTTCCCGGGTACCTCAACGAGGTAATCAGCCACAAAAGGCTGGCGCTTGAGACCGTCCGTCGAAGCGGATTTGACAACACAACTAGGTTCAAGCGGTACGCGAGCCTCTTTGAGCTACACAACATTAACGTGTTCTTGGGCGGTTACGCTGGCTCGCTGGAGCATGGCGGGAATGAGTCTTTCGAGGAGTATCTGGGGCGCGTCGCGCCTTTCGAGAACGAGGACGATCTCAGGCGAACTCTGGAGGGACTCGGCGTAGTAGTGGAGGACTACAGGCTGAAAGACTACGGCCTGGCTGGAGAACTTAAGGCAGCGTTGCGTGAACGCGGAAAAGTACGAGAGGACGTCGTCGTCGCCCATGATGCTGGGCAACTGGAGGTTTTACGCGGGTTCAGGGACCCCAATGCACGTCCGTACTTCATCACCGCAGACCGCGCCCTTATCGCCGCGGTGGCGACGACATCTTTGCGGCACCTGATTCCAGGTGTTTTACTTCCGCAACAGGTCGCGTTTCTGGCGCAAATGGCCGATCGGACGACTACGGGCCTCCAGGCGTTCTCGCGTACCCTCTGGAGCGTCGGCGAATCTGTAGCCGACAAAGTTAAGAGGTATTACACGGATCGCGTGTTGCGCGAATACGAAGACGCGTTGGTTGCGGAGATTGACAAAATCCTTGAGGCTTTATTGAAGGATCTTCGAAGTGAAGGTATCGACCTCGCCGAGGACGATACGCGCGATCCTCGGTCCGAGGAAGCTCGAATCAAACTATTCGAACGGCTGGATCGATTCGAGCCCAAGTTCTTTCAGTACATGGCAGAAGCGCAGGAGCGCGCCAAGCGTCGTACTGACCGGTGACGCCGCCGAACTTCGGCACCAGTACAAGCAATGCGGCGGACGGCTGAAGATTCAGTTGAACGGGTTGACGACCAATAAGCCTTCGATATCGCCGCCGGGAAGATCCTCCGAGTACAGGCGTTGAACACCCGCATCGAGGCAAGCGGCAATGATCGTCGCATCCCAGAATGCGACATTGCGGTTCAGGTGAAGATGTCTCGCTCGATCAAGAACTCTGCTACCGGCAGGAATCGCGAGCTGGAACATCTCGAGAAAATCCGCAAGTCGAGCCCAAGCGTCAGTTGCAGTGAATCCCTGTCGTTCGAGTTTTCTCGATGCTGCGATGAATTCACACGCGACTTGCCACGGTAGCACTCCACCGCTGATGTTCCGAATCAGATCCAGCGCGATTTGTTGGCGGGCGGGATCGGCCTTGTCGCAGGCGTAGATGAGAACGTTGGTGTCAAGAGCGATCATGCAACTCCTCACGGGAGGGCAGAGGCCCCTGTGAGAAGAACTGCATTTTCGCGATGCCGGCTTTGAGCCTTTCGAATGCCGCAGCGCGATCCGCGGGCTTGTCGTCGACCGGTTCGACGATTAGCCGGACGCGCTGATCCTCGCGGAGGCCAAGATCTTCGGCAGGCTTCAAAACACCGTGGGAATATACGGCTTCAGTGACTTTCGTCATGGTCGTGCCTTCAGGACAGCGTACGACCTGTGAAGTCCAGATGCAACACGGATGGTGCTATCCCCGAAACAGCGTTTCGTTGTGCCATCGCAACAGACTCGCCTCAGGTCGTAGGTTCGTCGTCGGCGGAACAGCGACCCGACTGCCATGCAGCGGGTAGTACGTGCGGCCGTTCTCGAAGTCCCCCCGCAATCGCTGGCTCACTTCCAGGCGTAAATCTGGCGTCACCGTGACATATCCCAAGTCGAACAGTCGGTGGAGGTCGGAACGGAGGAGCAAACCGTTGCTGACCTCATGCTCGCCGCCCTGAGCGTACGGCTTGATGTGGGCGGCCTCGAGAACCGGTAGCGAATGCTCCTGCGTCACTGCGCACGCTCTCCGGTATGCGTCCGTAACAGCGACACGGAATGCACCTTGACCAAGGCGCGGCCGGACCAGCACCGGCTCGCCGTACCGTTCCCGCTGTTCGCGGACGACGACTGCGTGTTGCATGGGTGCCAGACCGGCAGCTCGTTCTTGGCATTCGCGCCAGATTCGGGCGCCCTCGCCAACGGTCAGGTCGTAGCGCTTGTATCGGAGGTTCCTCGCGGCCCAGTCTGTCGGCTGAGGAATCCATTGTTCCGGGGGGAAGAACACCGTCTGGACCAGGACGATGCATCCGATCTGCCAGAGTCCGCCGGTGCCGCGCAGCTCGTTGCGCTCGCGGATCGTGTCGAGGCGGGCCTTCAGCTCCTCAAGCGTCCGAGCGCCATTCCCTTCGCCGAAACACTCCCATGCGAGCCACTCCGGCAAGCGGGTGAAGCTCGCGACGTATCCAAAACCGCCGATCGCATTGCGTGGGGCCTTGAGCTTGAAGAAGAACGGCGCTCCGGGCGTTCCGTGAAAGGCGTAGTAGTCGGACGGACTCCAGAAGTTCACTTCCTCTCGCTGCCGTTGCTGCGCAAGGAAGTCGAACCAATCGCTGTGCGTGACTGCGACCCAGCCTTCCATCGTATTGGGTCTAACTGACAGTCTCGAAGAAACTCGCGAGAGTCGCGCCAAGTCCCCGGGAGATCTTCGCGACGGCCTTAATCGACGGGTTCCGAAGTCCCGCCTCGATCCCGGCGATGTACGACCGATCGAGAGCCGAACGCTCGGCCAGGGCCTCCTGAGTCCAGCCCTTTGCCTCTCGTAGCTGCTTCACGCGCAAGCCGAGGGAGCGGAGAAGGGGATCCTTCCGTTTCGCCACGCCTCAGGTTGACCGTGCCCGCTTGCAGTGTCGATGGACGATCAGTAACAATCGACTATCAGTAACACTCAAGCAATGGCTGACCGGCTCGAGTGTCCGGTGTGCGCCGGTCGAGGGACCGGGCGAGGCCCGCCGTTTCGGCGCGGACAGACGCGGGACCTGTGTCGGCTGTGCCGAGGCGCGGGATCAGTCGAGAGGCCCGTCCTTCAGCAATTGTGTGAGCAGATGCAGCGCGTTGCCGACGCCATGCAGAGCGGCGATGAGGATCGCGCGGCGAGGGAGGCGAGAATCGCAGCCCATCTGGCGCGCCGGCTGCTTCGATAGGTGGCCGCGCCGCGAGACGGCGCCGCCGAAGGCGATCAGGGCTCAGAATCCGTCGCGCGTGGGCAGCGGGCCGGACGAGCGAAACTGCATTTCACTAACAGCCGCCCTGAGGTTGTTCATTGCTGCGGCGCGGTACTCGGCGTCGTCAATCAGTTGTTCGATGGTCAGGCGAACACGTTGACCTTCCTTCAACCCGAGGTCTTCGAGAGACGAAGAGCGCCGTTTGAGAACACCGCTTCAGTGTGTTTGGTCATGCTCGCGTCACCAGATTCCATCGTACCGCGCTCGCCGCCACCGTCAAGGGTTCCCTTCGGCGGCTGCAGCCGCCCTTGACGGCGCCGGCTACACGCCGATGAAAGCTTTTATCGGTGACGCTCGGTCTTTCGTGCTGCGGGTCTGGCGTTGCTTCCGTGCGTCCCCTTTGCTCGTGGGACACGACGGCTCTCGGCGTGGTACCGGAGCGCTGCAGCGCGAGTGGGCGGTTCGATCGGATAGTGGCGGGATTCGTAGGCGTCGACAAGGCGAGCCAGAACGTCAAGCCTGCGACCGGCCGACGTATTCGGCTTGGCGTCCATCAGGCGCTCGATTTCCTTCAATGCGGCCCGGTGATCTGCTCTGGTCTTGATCGAGCCGACACGCGCGCCGGGTGCCTTCGCCATCGCTCGGCTTACCATGCCTCTCGACCAGTGTTCGGGCTGCAGCGGATTTCGTCGTGGCGATTCTTGGGGGTGATGCGGCGCACGAGTTCGCGTAGCGACAGGGACCGACGGGCGCGGCGGATCATCATGGCGCCATCCTTGACTGTCACTTCGACCACATCGCCAGCCACGAGCCCGAGTGCACGAACGGTGCGGCTCGGAAGACAGACAGCGAGTCGCTCGTTGACACGCACGACGCGGGCGCTCAGTTGCCTGGCCATCTCGCTCAGACGACGATACCACCTCGCGGCGCCAACGACGCTGAGCGCCGACTGTGAAGAGTGGCGTCAAGTTGCGCCGTTACAGTCGAGCGATCTTGTGGTGCCCGTCCGGATGTCAGTTGTTCGATTTTCGGAACGGTTAAGCGCGTGAAACGACCAGGACCGATTCGCGTGTGGTGCGGTCTCTGCCGAGGCACTGGAATTTCAGCACAGTTGAATCGCCGCGATGTGGATACCACGGGTGATTCGCTTCGATCGTCATCGTGGAACTTGTGCTGATCCCAGAGACGCCCGGAAGCACCATCTGGCACGCGGTGGCGTTAGTGGCGGCCAATTCAATCACGAACGGCTGACCGTTCACGGCGACATGCCCGGTCGCTCCGTTCACGGTGGCGAGGGGAGCAGCTTGGGGCAGCGGCCTTGGTGCGGTGAGGAGCACCCACAAGATTGTGGCGACCATGCTGCCGAGTACGTTTAGGCCGAGGCTTCTCCCGATCGGCTCGGTTCGGGCTGTCTCGCAACGCACGTTGATGGTCGGTGCGTAGACGAAGAGACGGGGAGCCACTGGACGACTCCGCGAATGCCTCTTCCGACGTCCTTTGGAACGTGTACCCAACGTCGCCTCGACTGTCCTAAACAGGATACTGCGATTCCGTGACCGGGAGCGACCGATATCGAGCGCAGCCGCGCGTGACTCGCTGCCGTCGCCGATGTGCCTGCGAAGGGCAAGAAAAGGGCAACGTCGGCTCAGGAGATGTTGCCCTTTTCTTGCCCTTTGCCTGCACCGAAACGCCGCTTCGGGCGGCAAACAGCCGCATCACCCGGATCGTCGATCGCGCCAGTGTTTACGGGCTCGATCTCGCGTTTCGGCGACTCGCCGCACACCTCCGCAACCCCCGGCAAATCGCTCATTTTTCGTCTGTTAACCGGAGGGTTGCTGGTTCGAGTCCAGCCCGAGGAGCCACTTTTCGCAAGTTTTCAAATCCCTCTGGGACAGATTTGGGACAGATCGTCCGGCCTACTGGCTAATTGCCACCCGAGACAGCTCGAAGCTGCCTGCCCCAACTCACTTCCAGTCCCTTTCGTAGCTCTTCATCGGTTACGTTCAGGTAGCGTTGCGTCTGCTGGATGCTGGCGTGGCCGAGCATCAGCTGAATCATCCGGATGTCCACGCCGTCGGCCAGCAGGCGGCAGGCCCCCTCGTGCCGGAGGTCGTGCCACCGCAGGTCGATGCGGCGCAGCTGTTCAGCGTTCCACTTCACTCCTTCCTGGCCGGCCTTCGGCTCGAGGCCGTTCGCCAGCAGCTTCAGCGTCTCCCAGGCCGTCTGAATCGTCGGCTGGTAGGCGCCGTGGGTACTCCCGAACACGAACGCGTCGGGGCCCAGGGTTGACCGTCGCTTCAGGATGGCCGCGAGCCGCCCGTTCGGGTTGAACGGGATGCGGCGGTTCTCCTTGTCCTTGGCGGTAGCGCCGGGGATGCCTATCTGGTGCGTCTCCCAGTTCACCCGCTTGTTCTGAATCAACAGCATCTCGCCGCGCCGGCAGCAGAGCTCCAGGGCGCCGATGATGCGGTCGTGGAGCAGCTCGCCGACGAACATGTGAGCTGCGGTGTTCATCCGACGGAGCGCGGTGTCGAGCAGCCGCTTCTCCTCTTCGCGTGGGATCCGCCGGTCCCGGATCGTTTCGGCCTTCTTGTTCATGCGAACGCCAAAGCGGTGAAAGGGCGACTTCTTGAACAGCGGGGGCGTCTGCGCCATCCCCCAGTTCATGGCGGCCCGAAGCCGTTCGAGCACGCGGTGGACTGAGGCGAGTTCGACATCTTCCGCCCAGTCGGAGTCGGTCTTGAATCGGTTGATCTCGTCCGCGTCCTCAAGTGCCGACAGCGGCAGATGTCCGAGGTTCTCCTTCAGGACCCCGATCTGGCTGCGCACAGTGTTGATGCTGCGCAGTCCTGCCGGTTTAGCGCATCGCTCGAAGTAGGCGTCCAGGAACTCCGACACGTTTTCGATCTCCGTCTTCTCGTTCTTCGGCCGCTCGGGCGGCCGAGTCGGATCGAGTCCCGCCTTGATCTCGCCGATGAACCGGCGCTCCCAGTCGCGGGCTTCCTCCATCGACTGAATAGGGCGCTGCTTGCCTGGCTCCATCCGTGGAATCGCGTACTCGTTGACCGGCAATCGAAACCGCTTGCCGCGCCACATCACGTCGAACCGCAGATGTTCCAGACAGCGTCGTCCGGTCTTGCAGCTGCTCTCCGTGCAGCGTCTTCTGATGCTCATGGATCCTCCTTCATTGGTTGCTCCTTTCTGGCTACGAAACTCGTGTTGGCGCCCCGCGACGGATCCAATCGAGGACGTCGCCTGGCTGAAACCGGCGTCCACGGACGCCGAACCTTGTCGAATTCAGAAGTCCGCGCAGGTAGGCGCGGCGGATGGTCTCCTCGTGGCAGCCGACGAACTCGGCGACCTCGGAGGCGGTCAGCAGCCGATTCGGGAGTTCCCCTCGTGCGGTCGCCTGCAGCTGCTCGCCATGCATTTGCGGATCGAGATTATGCGTCGTCTCGGTTGTGGAATGGCGTCTCATGCAATCCTCCCAAGCAATCCGACCAACGAGCCAACGGTTGTGTGCGGGTTGGCGGGTGCTTTCGGTGGCGATGTGGGCACCGAGGTTGACCCGCCGATGGACGCCTGGGCTACGCCCGAGGCGATGCTGGTCGTGCTTGAAAGAAGCGCACTCGTGAGGGGCGAGCGCGGTGTGCCAGTCTTGCGACCAGGACTTCCGCTGGCCTATGGTGCGAGCGGAAGGAGTGGCGATCCGACGCCACGAACGATGTTTTGACCGTACGAAAGGAAATTGATTCTGTCAAGCTCAGCACCGATCAGCACCGATCAGCTCAGCACGGATCCTCTTCACGGTCTTGATGATCACACGCGAAGGCATGGAAACGGTGCTCTTCCTCAACGCCGTGCTGTTCCAGGTGCAGTCAACGCTGGTGTTCACGGGCGCCGTCGGCGGTGTGCTCGTCGCCGCGGCCGTTGCCTGGCTGTGGTCGAAGTACGGGCATCGGGTCAATCTCGCTCAGTTCTTTCAGGTCACGGCAATCTTTCTGTCCGTGTTCGTGATTCAGCTTTTTGTGTACGGCTTCCACGAGCTGACCGAAGCCAACGTGGTGCCGTACAGCGAGGAGCTGCACTGGGCAACCGAGCCGTACGGGCCCGATGGCCGCTATGGGGTCGGCGTCGGAAGTGCCGTCGGACGGAGGGAGTACATGGGTCACAACCAGAACCCACAGGACCATCAGGCGGTGGATTGGGCCGTCTATCAGTGCGTGAACGGATGCGTGCACGTGCGGCTGCAGCACGTAACGCTGACGTTCAGCCCGTGCGAGTTCACGCAGCTCGCACATTGCAGTACGGATAGCTCCAGAGCGTTACCTCCAGGATTACGGATTTGACCCAGGCCGAGTGCATCTTCTCGACATCCTCCGCACTGTGCCCCTCTTGGCGAGGAACGGTTTCAGCGTCGTGGTGATCGGGACGATGAGCCCCGGCAGCTCGAGCGCGAGCTGCCGGGGCTCACGACCAAGGTGCTGAACGAGCGGATCGCGAAGCTGGAGCGGTTCGGGATGCTGACGCGTCGGTCATATCCAGAAATGCCCCCGCGCGCGGAATATGAGGTTACGCGCCGCGGCGAGCGGCTTCTTGAACTCGTCGGTGCGATTGGCAAATTCGTGGACGAGTGGCCGGAAGCGGAGTCCCTGTAATTCCTTCCATCCCGTCTTCCTGGACTGCACGTCCTCGTCTTCCGTCGGCTGTCAAATTTGTGATGTCGCGTTCGAGACAGCCGCTCGCCCGCGTGATGCGCCCCCACCTGAGCCAATTGCCTCGATTCCGGCCGATCTCATCATTGGCACCGGAATTGGTTCCTCAGAAAAGAGAAAAAGAAGAAGACTCATTGGACACGCCCGAGGGCAACTCAGCATTGGCCGGGCCCAACGCAGGGATTCGTTGCGCGAATCGTGTCACAATGGGTTGAGAAGGTTACCAGCGACTGAAGGAAGTGGTCACATGAAACGCTTGCTTTCGTTCTTCACAACGGTGCTGACGCTTCTAGCCCTTGTCGGCTACTTCGAAATCGTGAGCGCACAAGGTCGCGGTGGGAACTCTGGAGGACGTCGCGGCGCGCCTGCAACCGTACCGGGCAAGCCGACGACGGCTGGCCCTCCGGCGCGCCCGCAGGGTCCACCGCCGATCGCGGAGCGAGGGGCGCAGGGGCGAGGCAGATCGCAGACACCGCCCGCTACACCGCCGGGCGCAGCCGCTCGGGGCCGAGGCGAGGGCGCTGGAAACGTGCCGCCAGCGGCGGGCGGTCGCGGCCGAGGCGAGGGTTCCGGTGAACTCCCGCCCGCGGCGGCCGGACGAGGCCGCGGCGAGGGACTCCCGCCGGAAACCGCAGGGCGAGGATCAGCAGATGGTGCGGAGCAGGTGCCCGTTTGGGCGCGTGAGCGGCGGCCTCCTACGGCCGGCGAACTCGTGGCTCACAATCCACAACTGGCCGCCCGGCTCCAGACCCTGTTGCCCGGCGCTGATCTCCAGTCAGCCAGCACAGGTTTCCCGAACCTTGGCCAATTCGTGGCGGCCGTGCACGTGTCGAACAATCTCGACATCCCGTTCGACCAGCTCAAAGCCAGGATGGTGGGCGAGAAGATGAGCCTCGGTGACGCCATTCAGGCTTTGCGCCCCGATGCGGACGCTGATGCGGCGGCAGACCGGGCCGACGAGCAGGCGCGCGCGAACATGCGGGACGTAAGAGATAACTGACAGACGTCCGATGGACCGGCGCACGCGTGTCGAACGAGTACGAAGAGGACCGCTGGCCGTGGCGGTCCTCTTTCTTGTGGCCACCGCATCGGCGACGGCGCAAGGTCCGCCGCCGGGTGTCGGCCCTCCTCCGGGTGTAGGTCCCCCGACGACGCCTGGTCCCCCGCCCGGCGTGGGCCGGGGCGAGACTTTGCCCACACCGTCGTTCATCCAGCCCGTCCCCGCCGAGACGTTCCGGCCCCGTTTGTTCGGCGCATGGGTCGACAACGCCGACGTGCTACCGCCGGGCGACGTCTGGGCGTCCTTCTACGCGTCGCGATGGCATGCCGCCGCGTCACATGGCGTGGACGTCTCCTTGGCCGACGTCACGGCCGGCGTGGCGCGCGGGGTGCAGGTCGGGTTCAGCATTCCGTACTACTTTTTCAGCGCCGACGGCTTTGACACGGCGCGCGGGGTGGGCGACGCGTATGTGAGCGCCAAGGTCCGTGTAGCGCGGTCGGATGACGGGCGCGCAGGCGCTGCCGTCGTGCCTGCGCTCGAGTTCCTGAGCGACAGCTCGGTGGCGCTTGGGTACCGCCGCGTCAACCTTGTCTTGCCCGTGAGCGCCCACGTGGATCGTGGCCCCATTCGCGTCACTGGGACCGGCGGATACTTCACTCGAGGGTCGCTGTTTGGCAGTGGATCGATCGAAGTGGCGCTCGGGCCACGCGGTGGCATCGGCGTCACGCTGACGCATGCCTACTCGACCGAGGACAATCCGCTCGATGACGTGCTTGAAGGCGACCGGCGCCGCACAGACCTCAGTGGGAGCCTGTACGTTGTGGCCTCGCGAGCCGTTATCCTCTTCGCCGGCGTAGGCCGGACGCTGGGCGCGCGGGATGCGTCGCTGGCAGCGACGGTCGTCAGCGGGGGAGCCGCCGTGAATCTTGCCCGCGCCGGCACGCGGACCTCGCCCTCCAGGCACACCGGCAGCAGCCAATAATCACGTCACGTTTCGGTTAAGGCGACCGATGCGATGATGCGTAGTGTGGCGGATGCCGGATCGTGCCAGTTCCTATCAATACTCCTACCACAAGCAGTGCGAGGATCAGCCACCACATCTCGCGTGTCCAGTTATCGCGCAGCCGAATGCGCTGAAGACGACGATGCGCCGCGCGATCGCGAGCGGGGATGACACAGCCAGATGGTCTGAATGATCGATAGAGGTGTGCAGATCGCATCGGCGTTCGCTCGGCTGCTGCCGCCGCTCTCTCTTCGGCGGCAGCGTCAGAGCGCACCCGTCAGAACCTCACGCTGTAGAGCAACCTGAAGTTACGCCCCATCTCGGGCACGAACTCTTTGATGAGCGAGAGATGATTGCGGTACAGCTCGTTCGTCGCGTTGTCCAAACGAGCGGTGATTGTACTGACGGCGTTTCCGGTGCCGAATGAATACGACGTGAAGAGCTTCAGCAACGAATAGCCGTCGGTCGGCTCTTCCAGGCCGTAGACGCGATCCTGTTTCGCGACACCGATGACTTCACCGCCCGCCTGGAATCCGGCGTGCTGGTACCGAAGCCCGCCGCGAACCCTGAACGGTGGGATGCGCGGCAACGCATCATCGCTATCTTTTACGGACGCACGCACGTAGTCGGCGCCCACCTCCGCGAAGAGCCGAGACGTCAGCGAGAAGTCGCCATGCGCTTCGATGCCGTGCAATACGGCGTCGCGGCCGACGTACTCGATGAATGAAAACTCTTCGTCGCCGTGCTCGCCTTCGCCGTGTTCTTCATGTCCCGCCGGGTGGCGTCCGCCGAAACGGTCCTCGAACTCCTCTTCGCGCTCCTCGAATTCCTCCTCGTCGATGAGATTGCGGAAGATGAAGTTTCGGACGTCGTTGCGGAAATACGTGATCTCGCCCGCCGCACGGCTCCCGCGCCAGCGCATCGAGAGGTCGAGCCCGATCGCCCGCTCGGACTCGAGATCGGGGTTGCCGATGTCGAGCGAGAACGTCGCGTGGTGTAGACCGAAGAAGTACAGCTCCTCGATGGCCGGGGGACGCGCCGTGCCAGCGAGACTCGCCGCGAATGTCAGTCGGTCGTTGGCGGCCGCCGGCCGCAGCAACAGGCCGACGGAACCGGATCCGTTTGTGAATGATCGTTCGCGCTCGCCGACCGGGGAGTAGCGGGTGCGGTCCAATCGGCCGGCGAACTGCAACCCTACGTGCGGCCACGTCACCTCTTCGTACGCGAACGCGGCGAACGACTGCTGATCCACGTCGGGAGATAGCGACTCTTCGCCGCTGGCTCCAAACGCCCGGTTGAGAAACCAGCCTCCAAACCGCCCGCGCAGGCGCTCGCCGGCCCGATGCCCGGCCATCAGCTCGATTTCCTCCGTGTTGTTCTTGAATCGTGTGCCGACCTCGTCCCCCTCGAGTTCCTCGTGCTTGTACCGGCGGACTGTCAGCGTGGCACGGTAGGAATCGAAGGCGCCCGTCAGCCCCTCTCCGCCGGCGCGTAGCGCGAACGAGTGACGCCGCGGCGTGGACTGGATTGTCCCCTCTTCGATCACCGGAATCCCGAGCTTGGTGTCGTCGTACCCGTAGCTGCCGCCGAAATAGCTGTTCGAGCCCGTCCAGGACAGACCGAGGTTGCCGAACCCGGTGCGCGCCTGCGAGTTCTCCACGTCGCCCTCGGGCGACGCGTAATCTCCCGATCGGCGCCCTCCGCCCCCTGCCCGCAGGGCGAAGCGGCCATTGCCGACGAGAATATCCGCAGCGGCGCCCCCTTCCTTGGCCGTCGACCCCAGATCGAACGTGGCGGCGCCGGATCTCCCGTCGATGGCGCGCGTGGGGATGTCCTCCGTGATCACGTTGACGAGGCCGCCGATTGCGCTGGGCCCATACAGCAGCGTCGCCGGGCCGCGTACTACCTCAATCCGTGTGGCCGAGGCAGGATTGATCGTCACCGCATGGTCGGCTGACTGCGCGGAGAGGTCGCCCGTGCGCTGCCCGTCCTCCAGAATCTGCACGCGATCACCATCCATGCCTCGGATGACGGGCCGTGAGGTAGCAGGACCAAAGCTCCTGACGGCGACACCGGGTTCGTTCCCCAACGTATCCCCGAGCGACATCGTCAGTGCCTTCGCGAGGTCCTGTCCGGCCAGTACCGCGGTCGGCTGGTGCACGTCGAACTGGCTCCGCAGGTCGCCGGTGACGATTGTCTGCTCCGTGAAGTGAAGCTCGGGATCGACCGTGACGTCGAGCGCCGCGCTCGGATCCGCCGTGACCGCGACCTCCGTCCGTCGCGACGAGTAGCCCGCGGACTGCACAGACACGTGGTACGTCCCCGGCGCGACGTTGTCGAACCGGAACGTCCCGTCCGCGGCGGTGGTCGTCTGCCGCCGGAGTTCGTCGAGCTGCACGGTGGCGCCTGCGACTGGAGCGCCGGTCAGCGAATTGAGCAGCCGTCCCGTGACCGCGACGCCAGTCTGCGCGTCCGCGTGGGGAGAAAACGCGATGACGCACGCGAGTACCGCGCACGTATACCAAAATGAACGAAAGCGTTGTGCCATAGAAAAGCAACGCTATCGCCTTGCCGGTGCGTAAGCTGGAGTAAACCAATGAGTGGTTGTTTTCTGCCGATGAATGGTCGCGGCGAGCCGTCCTACAGTTTGAGCAGCGTATCTCGCAGGACCCGCGATTGAATCCGGCTGACCGGCAGCTCCTGGCCGTTCGAGAGGGTCGCCATATACGTCCCGCCGGGCATCGGACTGACTTTGGCAATCGCATCGATATTCGCCAGCGTGCCGCGCGCCAGCCGCACGAAGCGCCTCGGGTCGAGCCTCGCCTCGAGCAGGTGCAGCCGGTACGTGATGGCGTACCGTTCCTTTGTGAGTGTCGTGATGTGCAACAGCTCGCCCTCCGACACGATCGAGGCGATCTGTCGCACGGCCAGAATCACAACTTCTGCCCGGCGGCGCACGGGGATCCGCTCCAGGTAGGTGCGGCGGCTCGCCTGCTCGTACCCTGCGGCGGCGGTGGCCAGTGTCGCTGCGCGCTGCTCGGCCGGTTCGCGCCGCGCGAGCCGGCGGCGGGCGCGGTCCAGCGTGGCCGCCAGGCGCTCTCGATCGACCGGCTTGAGTAAGTAGTCGATCGCATTCAGCTCGAATGCCTCAATGGCGAAATCGTCGAAGGCCGTCACAAAGGCGACCAGCGGCAGCACGGCGGCTGGAAGCTGGCGCACGACATCCAACCCGCCCAGCTCCGGCATCTGCAGATCCAGGAGAGCCAAGTCGGGGCGATCCGATTCGATCAGCGCGAGCGCTTCTTCTCCGGTGCCAGCCTCGCCCACGAGTGTCACGCCCTGGCAGTCTTTCAGCAGGTTGACGAGAAAGCGGCGCGCGGGCCGCTCGTCGTCCGCGACGATTACGCGCAGGTTCGTCGCGGTCACGGAACGGCACCCCTGACGAGCGCGGGCCCGTGCGACGCATCGCTCTCGGTCGCGGGCAATGCGAGGTGGGCAACGGTCGATCCGTCGGCATCACACGTCAGCGTGAAATTGGCGTCGCTGCCGTAGTAATGCTGGAGACGGCGCCTGACGTTGTCCAGCCCAACGCCTGAATCGGATGCGGCCCGCGCCCGGAGTGGCGCACCGGTATTCCGGACGACGATCCGCAGGTCGCCGTCCATCCGGGCGGTGACGCTCACGCGTCCGCCGTTCCGTGCGCCGGCGATACCGTGCTTGACAGCATTCTCAACGAGCGGCTGCACGATTAATGACGGCACGGACAGGTGCAGCAGGTCGTCGGGAATATCGAGCGTGAACGCGAGCCGTTCCTCGAACCGCTCCCGCTCGATCTTCAGGTAGCACTCGATCAACTCCCGCTCGCGTCCGAGCGTCGTGAATTCCCCCTCGGAGCGGAGCACGCCGCGCAGCAGCGTGGTCAGGCTCAACAGCGTCGTGAGGGCACGAGGAGGCGCCTGTTGAATCAGATAGCCAATCGTCGTCAGCGCGTTGAACAGGAAGTGCGGATTGATCTGCGCGCGTAACGCGCGAAGCTCGGCCTCCGTTGCCAGTGTACGCATCTCCCGTTCCTGGAGCATCCGCTCGTAGCGCTCACCCGTCAGCCGTAATGCGTCGATTCGTCGGGCGACCAGCAGCGCGGCACGCTCGAGCATGGCGACATCGTCCGAGAGCAGTCGCCGTCCACCCGCAAGCTGTCCGATGAGAAACACATATTGGGGCGGCTCGGCGGTCCACACGGCAATCTCGCGTGACGTGGTGCCTTCCGTCACGCGGTCTCGGGTCTCCCACGTGACGGCGGTTGCGGTCAACGCCGGGGCTACGACGCCGCACGCAGCGTCGAGAACCGCTTCAGCGGATTCACACTGCTGGATGTCCTCCGCCAGCTGCGCGACCAACCGCGCGTAGTCTGCGCGCCTGAGGACCACTCGGTCGACGAACCGTGCCACCACACGGCGACAGGCGGGAAACACCAATGCCGTACCCGCCCAGAGCGCCAGGAGCGCGGCAATCGCTGACGGCTGAAGGCGACCACCTTCGACGAGCAGCGGCTGGAGGAAGAGAAACCCACCGAACACCAGCACGACGAGCACCAGCAGCGCGAGCGCCTGCTTGATGAACAGGTCCGCAAGCGCAAACCGGTAGTCCTGATACAGGATCGCGAATGCCAGCACGAGCGACGCGTGGTGGCCGACGAGTTCGACGAACAGCGACTGCTGCCCTTCGTGGAAGCGTCCGAGGTGGAGCGCGGAGACGGCGACGACGGCCAGCGCCACCATCCAGAGCGCTCTCGCGCTGTTCAACTGCTGCCGCGTCAGCACCACGAGCACGGGGATGACGGCAAGGAGGCCGGCGGTCAGCCACGTCAATCCAGCCGATGACGGGAGCGTGCCACCGGCTGCGGCGGCCAGCACGTGCATGGCGCCGGCGAGCGCCGCGCATCCATAGACCACGACGGCAATCAAGCCGACCGCCAACCGGTGGCGCCGCTCTGCACTTAGCGGCGAACGCGCGACGGAATGCACCACCACGGACGCGAGCACGCCCAGCGCCGTGAACGACAGTGCGTGGATCCAGGGGACGAGCGGTTCTAGTCCACTAAACCGGGCGCCGTAGGCCGCAAGCTCGCCGAGATTCCAACCTAGGCCCATCAGCCCGGTGGACAGCGTAAACGCGTCCGGTCGCGCGGGCGGACGGCCAGCCATGACCAGCAGCATGCCGAAGAGGATGGCGCCGGTGGCAAAGCCGACGACGTGCAGGAGCTCGAACGTGCCGGCGGTCAGCATCGTCTCGATTTTATGCGATGCGCTTCAATGAGCGCGGTGTTGCCGGCACAGTCGAATGTTCACGAGGTGGGGCGTCACCAGAAGGGCGGGGCCGATGGCGACCGCCGCCTCCGCCGCTGGTCCTTCCGCCCTGCGGAGCCGCGTTACTGCACAAGCATCGCGAGCAAACCAAGTATCGCGGCCGCAATGGCGGACAACAAACGTTTCCCACACATGGCAAGCGCCTCCAGGCAACGCGAGATGCGGTACTTCGGGAGGCGAATTGATGGCCAGGACCGTGTTGATCGCCATTGTTATTTCACAGACAGATGGGATCTGCCTTCCGCCGGCGTTCCTCGACGTGCGAATGGCGACACGTTGTCAGAAGCACTGTTCGATGGACGACGCTTATCCGACGAATGGTATCCGACACCGGATGGACGGCTGCTTTGTCGGTGTGAGCAGGGGATCCCGGTGTGTTATCGCTGCTGCGACCAGCAGTATCACCGCGCACCTGTGCGCTTCCGTTCATCACGTTGATTCGACCGCTCACGGACGCTCGCGACCGTCTGTTGAAAAAGTGCAACGCCGCCGTGAGCCGGCAGCCTAGGCTCGGGATTTCCATGCAGAACATGCCTGATCTCCGTATCGCGGCGGCTCGCACCCTCGCCGCCGTTGGAATTGCCCTGACGGTCACCGTACCTGTCGCCGCGCAGTCAGGTGACCCCGGCCCGACCTCGGCGCTCCCGGAGCAGCAACAAGCCGAGGAAGCCGATCGCGAGCCGCTTCGCGTCCGTGAAACCGTCGAAGTGACCGCCACGCGGGGCGCCGTCGACGCCGTGAAATCGCCCGCCTCGTCGACAGTGGTGACGCGCGCGGAAATCGAACGGCGGAACGCCGTCACCGTCGATCAGGCGCTTGGCGAGATCGAGGGCCTGGCCGTGTACCGCACGCGTGGCCTGCCCGACAACGGTGTCGGCATCGGCATGCGCGGGTTCAGCGGTCGCTCGTCCGGCCAGTCGCGCGTGCTCGTGCTGCTCGACGGTCAACCCATCAACGATCCGTATCTCGGCGCCGTCAACTGGACGGCCGTGCCCGTCGACGAGGTCGACCGGGTCGAGGTCGTTCGCGGGCCGTTTTCCGCGCTGTACGGCGGCAACGCGATGGGCGGCGTGGTCAACGTCCTCACGCGGCCGGTCGACCGGCGGTTGTTCGAGGCGTCCGCACAGTACGGCACGTACGACACTGGGTCCGTGTCGGCGCGCTTCAGCGATCGTTTCATGGGCCGCCTGGGTACAACGCTCGCATACGGCCACCTGCGGACGGCGGGGTATCGGGCTCAGACCGTGGTCCGTCCGGCGACCGCCAGCACGCTCTTCTCCGCGGGCAGTCTTCTCGATGAGACCTCCGACGTAACGCTGTTCAAGCAGACGAGCACCGGTGAGCTCGAGATCATCACGAAGAAAGGGCCGACGATCACGGTGCAGAAGGCGACCGATCGCTCGATGTCCGGGCAGGGCGTTCGCCTCGGTACCGCTTACCGGCTCAGCAGCGGCGAAGTGATTTACGTCCCCGAAGGCGAGGCGGCACCGTGAGCCGCGTAGCGCTGCTCCTCGTCGCGGCGGCGGCGCTGGTGGCGGCGCCTCGCGCGCAGACGCCGCCTCCGTCCCCCGCTCAGGCGTACTATCATCCTGACGCGCCCCGGCTGTACGAATCGCTCGATGAGTACCTGAGGTGGTACGCGGCGCGCCCCGACGCGGCTCACCGCTACGACGCGCAGCCCGACGCCTCGCTCCGTGCCGGGGCCGAGCCGAGCATTCGCGCCGAGGCCGTGCGCGTGGGCGCGGATCGCGCGCTCGGCATCGACGCGGCGGCGCTCCCGTTCCAGGAACTGCGCCCACAGTTCGCCCGGTACTTCGCCGCCGTTGATCGCGCGAACATGCCCTACGCGCAGCAGGTCGTGCTCGCCAACCTTCTCGGCGCCGCCTCGAGCGCCCACTGGAGCGCGACGCCCGAGGAGCTGACGGCGCTGGCCACCAGACTCGCCGAGAGCGCGGGCCGACACGGTGCCGTGTGCGAGGCGACGATCTGCCGCAACGAGGCGCTCACGGCGTACGTCGATCGGGCGCTCGCCGCGGCGCCGCGGGGCGCGGAGCTCGCCGCGCAATACCGTTCGGCGATCGACCGGGCGCGGCAACTGCCGCCGGCAGCCTCCGTGACCTCCACCGCGACATCCACCGCTCCTTCCACTGCGGCGCCGTCGCCGATCGATCGCGCGCTGGAGCCTCCGGCACCGGCTGCGGCGTCGGCCGTCCCAATCGTGACGGGACGAGTCCTGCAGGATCAATCCAGCCAGCCGGTCGATGTTCGATTCAACCCGTTCAGCGCGTCGCTGGCATTGAGGGGTCTCGCGGCCGGCCTGCTCGTGGCCGGATGGGTCCACGCCGGGCGGGTGCGCTGACCGCCGATAGTGGCGGCCAGTCCCGCGCCGACAAGCGCCAGTGAGCGCCTCGACCTCATCGACGCCGTTCGCGGTGCCGCTCTTGGCGGGATCCTGCTCGCCAATCTCATGAGCTTTTTTGCCGCAGACGCCCTCGGCGCCGAGCCAAGGCGCGTGATGGCATGGGGCGCGGCTGGAGAGCGCGTACTCTTCGCTGTCAACTGGCTGGTCGAGGGAAAGTTCTACTCGATTTTCTCCATCCTGTTCGGCGCTGGATTCGCGCTGCAGGCGCTTCGGGCGGAGCGGCAAGGGACGAGCCGTGCAACTTTCCAGCGGTTCTTCCGCCGGCGCATGCTGGTGCTGGTCCTGATCGGGCTCACGCACATGTATCTGCTGTGGGCGGGAGACATCCTGACGCTCTACGGGGTGATGGGACTGCTCCTGCCCACCCTCATGCGGCTGTCCCCGGTCGCACGCATGGGAGTCATGCTCGCCCTCTTCGCGGTGCCGCTCGCCACGCACGCCGTCGTGGTCGCATCGGAGGGCCGCTATGATCCGCGCCCACCGTTTGCCGCCGCGGCAGCCAGTGTCCGCGATCGTCTCGGCGTGGCGGAGCGGAACACGCTCGATCTGTTCGCACGCGGCACGCCGGGTGATTACTGGGCATGGAACGTCGCGTACGCGGTGAGCCGGCCAGGCACCTACCTGCAGTCCGGTCGCCCCGCCAAGGTGCTTGCCCTGTTTCTGCTCGGTGCATGGTTGGCGAGTGTCATCCTGCCGCGGCTGCACACGCTCGGTCGGTCGCTCTTCGTGACGGCGGCCGTTGGCGGCACGGTCGGCCTGGTCTCGAGTTACCTGTACGCGAGCATCAAGATGTCCACCGGTTCGACGTTTCTCGTCTCCGACACCGGTCTCATCCAGACGGCCGCCTACACACTTGGGACGACGCCGCTGGCGCTCGCGTACCTGGCAGTAGCAGCGCTCGCCTGGCGGACGTCCATCCTGAGGAATGCGCTCGCGTGGTTCGTGCCGCTCGGGCGGATGGCGCTCACGGTGTATCTGACGCAGACGGTCGTGCAGTTGGCGCTGTTCTCGAGTTACGGGCTCGGTCTCGCGGGACGCGTACCTCTCGTGTGGCTGCCGGTCGTGGCCGCCGCCATCCTGCTCGCGCAGCGGTACGCCTGTGCTTGGTGGCTGCGCCGGAGAGCGCAGGGCCCTGCGGAGTGGCTCTGGCGGCGCGCCAGCTACGGCCGGCATCTCGCACCCGGTTACGTCCGATAGCTAACCGCAACGCGAACGCCGCTTGTTGAGGCAAGTGGACCACCAGTCGCCGTTTTCATGCCTTCCGTAGGAAATGCCTCCCGTCATGGCGTCTTCTCACGCAACCATCCGAGGTTCGGCCTCGCCAGAGGTCCGTGAAGAGAGGCCTACATGTTCCGACGCCAGTTACCGTGCGCTTCGCTGATTGTTGTTCTCCCGCTCGTGGCGTTCGTGTCGTCCGCATCGGCACAGCCTGCGCCGTCGCTGTCCGGGCGCGTTGTTGCGGCGGAGACGGGGCAAGCCGTCCCGGACGCACGTGTCGTAATCGAAGGCACCGCACAGTCTGCGACCACCGACGCGACGGGCGCCTTTGTCATCCCGGATCTCCCACCCGGCGTGCACACGTTGGTTGTCGAACGTCAGGGATTCGAGACGCTCCGCACAGAGATCGCGATGCGTCCGGACGCGAATTCTCCGATCGAGGTTCAGCTGCCGTTCGCGCTGAATGTCGAGGAAGGCGTCACCGTCGTCGGGCGAACTGTCGGCGACCTGGGTCTCGGCGGGCGCGCATCCGCGGCGAGCCGGCTGAGTCTGCGGCCGCTGGAAATTCCCGCCACCGTCGACGTCGTGGACAGCGTCGTCATGGACGCCCGCGGCTACCAGAAAGTGAGCGACGCGGTCGGACGCATGGCGGGCGTGGTTTCGGGCGAGCACGCAACCGCACCATCAACGTTCTCGATGCGCGGCTTTACGGCCTCGCAGGTCGCCACGCTGCGCGACGGCATCTGGCTCGGTCCCAGCACGATGGTGATGCGTCCGCAGAACACCTTCAATCTCAACCGGATCGAGGTGATGCGGGGCCCGTCGTCGGTGGTGAACGGGCAGGGAGCGGTCGCCGGCGCCATCAACGCCGTCACGAAGGCCGCCGAGCCGATCGCCGCCACGCGCTGGAACGCCTTGTTCTCGTACGGCAGCTTCAGCACGTCCCACACCGCCGTGGGCGTGACGGGTCCGGTGAACGACACGCTGTGGTATCGGGCCGACGTGAGCCGCAGCGGTTCGGACGGGTACGTGCAGCGGATGGATTCCCGATCGTTGAATGTCACGGCCAGCGTGCTGTGGCGTCCCGTCCCTAGGCTGCGCGTCAGACTGAGCGGAGACTACCTGGACGACGACCTGGCGAAGTACTTCGGCACGCCGCTCGTGCTCGCGGCCGCCGCGGCAGAGCCGCTCGATGTCTTGCGAACGTCAACGGGCGAAACGATCGACGGACGCACGCGCTTCGTGAACTACAACGTGTCCGACGCGTTCGCGTCCGCGAAGCAGACGTTGGCGCGGGCCGATGTCGCCTGGGACCTGCGTGACGGCATCACGCTGCAGAACGTCACGTACGGGTTCGACGCCGCGCGCCGCTGGAAGAATGCCGAGGGCTACGTCTACTGCACCGCCGTGGTCGACGTCTGCACCACGATCGGTTCGATCCAGCGCTATTACGGCTACTTCGTTATCAATCACGACCAGCGGCTCTACGGGAACCGTCTCGCGCTGAATGTCGCGCGCCGCACCGGCGGACGCCCCAACGATGCGGTCATCGGAGTCGAAGCCTCGACGCTCGACTTCGAGAGGACGCGGGGATTCCGGCGGCAGGTGCCGCTGGCGCCTGGCGACGCGGTCGATCCGATGAACCCGGTCCCCGGCGCGTACGGACCGATCGAGCTGCGCGGCATCAGCCCGACGGCGATTGGTACCTGGGCCGTCTTTGCCGAAGACTCCCTCGCCGTGACCGACCGCCTGCGGCTGGCCGCCGGACTTCGTTATGACGGGCTCGCGCTCGACCGCCAGAACCTGAGCCCGACGCGTGTGCCGGAGGCAGGCGGCTTCACGCGGGATTACACGTGGTGGAGCTGGCGGGCGGGCGCCCTGTTCACCGTGCGGCCCGGCGTCGTCACTTACGGGCAATTCAGCAATGCGAAGGATCCGGTCAGCTCGAACGTCTTTCTCGTCAACGCCAATCAGAACTTCGACCTGACCGAGGCGACCCAGTGGGAGGTCGGCGTGAAGGCCGATCTCGACAACGGCCGTACGCAGGTGACGCTGGCCTGGTTCGACATCACGCGTGACGACGTGCTGGAGCGGTTCGCCCTCGACAGCGTGACGAATCTTGGCGGCATTGCGTCGCAGGGACTCGAACTGACCAGCTCACTCCGTGTCTCACGCCAGTCGCGCGTCGGGCTGAACGTCGGCTACACGGACTCGGCGTTTCGGTCTTCCGCCAACTTCCAGCGGTTCGCAGGCAATCGTCCTCCGAACGTGCCCACGGTCACGGCCAACCTGTGGGCCAGCTACCAGGACATCGGCGGGCTGCCGCTCGAAATCGGCGGTTCCGGCCGTTACGTCAGCGAGCGGTTCGCGAACAACGCGAACGTCATCGCGATGAAGGGCTACGCGCTCGCGGACGTCTATGCCGCCTGGACGCGAGGCCGCGTCCGGGTGACCGCCCGTGTGGACAACGTCACCGACACGATTTATGCGTCCTGGGCCGATCCCTTCTACATCAATCAGGCGTCCCCGTCCTTCCTGTATGCGAATCAGGTGATGCTCGGCGCGCCGCGGGCGTTCTTGGTGATGTTGCAGGTGGGTCTCTGAGCGACGGATGTACCGTTCGTCGGGCGAAATCAACCATTCACCGGGTTTTTGGCGACCGCTCCTGCAGAGCGGCGCAAGATTGCTGACCCGAGGAGCCCCAGTGCTGGAAGCCATACGCCTTACTAAGCGGTACGACGACGTCACCGCACTCAGTTCGCTCGACCTCACCGTCAGACCTGGCGAGGTCTTCTGCCTGCTCGGCGCAAACGGTGCTGGTAAGACGACGACGATCAATCTGTTCTTGAATTTCGTTGCACCGACCTCGGGGTCGGCAAAGATTAACGGCATCGACGTCACCTCGCAGCCGCTGGAGACGAAGAAGTACCTCGCTTACATTCCGGAAACGGTCATGCTCTACAAGAGCCTGACCGGGCTCGAGAACCTCGA